>Ga0308158_10000072_pt1 | contig 260038 bp, 233 predicted proteins | sample PhyBR2_FD_201038 | JGI IMG/M metagenome (GOLD analysis project Ga0308158, IMG submission 201038) | Phyllosphere microbial communities from UC Gill Tract Community Farm, Albany, California, United States - DLSLB.R2 | ecosystem: Host-associated > Plants > Phyllosphere > Unclassified | place...
GAACTCAGAAGTGAAACCTCTTAGCGCTGATGGTAGTGTGGGGTTACCCATGTGAGAGTAAGTCATCGCCAGCTTTTAAATCTAAAACACCCCGATCTCTAACGAGAGCGGGGTGTTTTTTTATGCGTGGTGTTGATTAGCGAAATGAAAAGAAACCTGTAGAAGAATTGAAGTGTATAAGCAACTGAAAATAAATAGATTTTTGTAGATACAAAAAGAAAACCCCATCAGGATGATGGGGTTTTCTTCGTATTGGTGTGTTAGATTTGACTCCTGTCGAATCTCACGTCCTGTGTGTTTTCTTATTCTCAATGAGACTTCCTGTCTCTTTATGTTTGCTATGATAAGCGCAATGCCTAAGTCAGTATATTCGCTAATCACTACGATTGTTGTAGGTTAAAGCTTACAAGGTAATCCAATTAAAAATTAAGGCCCAATTCGCTCAGTTACTAATATGAAATGGTGAGATGGATACTTTTGTTTAAAATAAATCGATAAGTCATAACAATATTGAGGGAATCTAAAATGAAGGCTTTTCGACAGTGCTTAATCTATTTACCCCTATTGCTCAGCAGTAGCTTGTTGAGTGCATGTAATGCTCAAAATAATCAAACTACTACAGCAAATTCGCTGATCAACCAGACCTATCAGGTCCAAAAAGTAGCGACATTTGATGAACCTTGGGCAATGGCTGAGTTGGCTGATGGTCGTTTACTGATTACCGAAAGGAGAGGAAAGCTAAAACTGTTTGATCCTTCCACATTGAAAAGTATAGAAATTTTAGAGGTTCCCCAAGTGGCTTATGGTGGACAAGGTGGCTTAGGTGATATTGTTTTACATCCTGATTTTGCAAACAATCATCAAATTTATTTAAGTTATGCCGAAACAGGAAAACAGGGGTATGGTGCGGTTGTGATTCGTGGTGAATTAAATCTTCAAGAGAAAAATCCTCGAATAATCAATATTAAAAGAATCTGGGAACAAGTTCCTAAGGTTTCAGGGCAAGGGCATTATGCACATCGAATGATTTTTGCAAAGGATGGCAAGCTTTGGATTAGTTCTGGTGAACGCCAGAAATTTGATCCTGCTCAAGATATGAATTCCAATTTAGGAAAAGTTTTAAGACTGAATGATGATGGTACTGTTGTTGCAGATCACCCATTTACTCAACAAGGGGAGATTGCAAAACAAGTATGGTCGTTGGGTCATCGTAATCCATTAGGTATGGCTTTTGATGCGAAGGATCAATTGTGGGTGGTTGAAATGGGGCCTAAAGGAGGAGATGAGTTAAATCTGATTAAGAAGGGCGAAAATTATGGTTATCCGATTGTTTCCAATGGTGATCATTATTCAGGAAAATCCATTCCCGATCATGCGACACGTCCTGAATTTAAGGCGCCAGAAATCAGTTGGACACCAGTAATATCACCCTCCAGTTTGGTTTTTTATCAAGATGAATTATTCCCGAAATGGAATCATAAAGCCTTGATTGGTGGGTTATCTTCAGAGGCAATTATTGTGGTTGATACTGAATCGAAGCCTGTTCGTGAGGTACAGCGTTTAAACATGCAGCAACGCATTCGAGATATCCATCCCGCCCATAATGGTTCGATTTGGGTTTTGGAAGATGGGAAAAATGCGGGGCTATTAAGATTGTTACCTAAGTAAAAAATTAATTTAATTCAATGGATTATTATATTATTGAAAAGATGTGGAAGCAGCTGAATTGATATCAGTTGAATTGTTAGGATTGTCTATAAATTATGCTATTCTCTCGATTTAAAATAATATAAATCGAGAACAATAATGCCAGCAACTACAATTGAAATTAGATATCAATATTCTGTAGCACAAGAAGTGGACTTAATCGATGCAGTTCATCATGCATTGGTGAGCGCTTTTAAAATTCCTGAATATGATTGTGATATTCGTTTATTGGTACATGAACCACATCGCTTTCAATGTCCACCGAATAAGCTTTATCCTGAAAAATTTACCCTGATTCGTATTGATTGTTTTGCTGGGCGTACACTGGATACAAAACGAAATTTGTATCGCAGTATTGTAGAGAATCTATCTGTATTGGGGATTCCAAAAGATCATATCAAAATTTTATTAAGAGAAATTCCCGCTGAAAATTGGGGAATCTGTGGTGGTCAAGCTGCCTGTGATGTGGATTTGGGGTTTGATATTCAAGTCTAGCTCAAGCTCAAATTCAATATGAATTTAAGCAGATAGAGGAAGATTACTCAGTTGTTAATATTATTAAATTCAATATGTTAATTCAGCCGACGCGCGTTTATACGGTGGAGTATATGCTGAGTGAAACATGTCTACGTATCATCAAACTGACGCAGTATTGTCATTGAAATGACCTCAAAATGTCATGCTATTGGTTTCTAATAAAGCTCATTTAAATCAATAAAAAAGACCTTTATGAAAAAAATTGCTTACTCTGTTTTAGCGTTAGGCGTATTGGCTTTAACCGCATGTAATGATGATGACAAGGATTTCTCATTTGAACCATCTGTCACTGTACCGACCTTGGTTTCATTTGCCAAACTTGATGTCGAAACTTATGCAGCGGGTCCAAACTCAGGTGCCTTTGTAAAGGGCGCCAATGGCATATTTCCACCTTTTAAAGGTCAGCCAGTTCAAGGCTTCTCTGGTGCTGTAAAGAACGGTGATGGCACTTATATGGTTATGGCAGACAATGGCTTTGGTACACAAGACAATTCATCTGACTTTTTACTCCGTGTTTATCAAGTAAAACCTGATTTTCGGACGAAATCAGCAGGATCTGCAAAAGTTCAAGTGATGAGCTTTATTCAGCTTCGTGATCCCAATAAATTAATACCATTTTCAATCATCAATCAAAACAGCACAGATCGTTTACTCACTGGGGCAGATTTTGATCCTGAATCGATACAACGTACTGCGGATGGTACCTATTGGATTGGTGATGAATTTGGACCATATTTACTGCATTTTGATAAAGATGGAATACTGCTTGATGCGCCGATTGCATTACCTCATCCATTGAAAGCTGGTGTGGAATTGCGTTCTCCGCAAAATCAATTCAATAAAGCCAACATAAATTATGTAGAGCCTTTGGTTCAGCAAAGCGGTGGCTTTGAAGGAATGGCATTGTCTAAGGATGGTCAATATTTATATCCTTTGTTAGAAAAACCGTTAAAAGGCGAGACCACACAACAGTTGCTTATCTCACAATTTGATGTGAAGAAGAAAGCGTATACTGGTCGATATTATTATTTTACCTTGAATGCCAAGGCGACCAATATTGGTGACTTCCAAATGTTTGATGATAAGTCTGGCATTATCATTGAGCGTGATGCGAGTCAAAACAAGTTAGATGGTTATAAGAAGCTGATTCAAATTGAATTAGGCGATTCTGGTAAAGCGGTAAAACGTTCTGACTTAGTTGATCTTATGAATATCGCTAACCCGAATAATCTCTATGGTACAGCGCGAGATGGAGATATTGGTACAGCTACAACTTTTGCTTTTCCATTTGAAACCATTGAAGATGTGATTATTGAAAATAAAAATACTTTAACTGTTTTAAATGACAATAACTTCCCAGGTTCATCAGGACGAAATGCAAAGCGTGCGGATGATAATGAAATTATTCAGATTAAATTGCCTAAGGCATTGTATTAATACGCGATAAAATGTATTGGTGCTTCACTCTAATAAAAAGCCAGTCAATTGACTGGCTTTCTTTATACATCATTCAAGCATGAGGATTAAGCTAAACAGTCTTGTTTCGAAACTTGATCAGGGCAACCCAATGGATTTAAAGCACATTTTAGATCTTCAATTTGTTCATGGGTGACATAGCCTTTAGATTTTAGGTAATCTGCAACTCGGTCATCACGTAGACTTAAGAAAGCTGCATCATAAACACCTAAATCTACAAATAAAGCAGCCGCTTCTAAGCTATTAAAACGGTCTAGAAAAACATCATTGCCATACATTAGGAAAACATGGTCGTAATCTGCATGTGCATCTATTTTTAAACGAGCTGCCAATGTTGTTGGTGAGGTTTTGATAAAAAGCAAATCTGATAATTCATCGAATTGGGTCATATCTAAGATATTTTCACCAGTTTTTACTTTACCTAACCATGCTTTAAAGACCAGTACCGCACCGCCACGCAGTAACATGCTCCACACTTGATGACGAACTTCATCATTTAAACATTCGCATTCATCTTCGAGACGTTGAACCAGTTTTTCTTCTTGTTGCGCTAATTTATCAAATAGACCTAAGCCTTGAGGATGGTAAGCAACAGGGGTAAATACATCAAATTTTAATTCCTCAAATACTTGAAGTGCCAAAGGCACAGCTGCTTGATAAATCGTGTTGAGTGCTTGGATTTGTGTGTCGTGGAGTTTGCTGTGTTTAAAAAGATCTTGCCAATCAATTTCAGGCAAGATTGCATTTGCACCATATTGACGATGAAATTGTTGAGCTTGGTGTAGCCCATGTGGAACAGTTTCTGAAATATTCATGGTTAAAAATCCTATTTAAAATTGAATTCAAGCGCTGTTTTTGTTTTCCTAAACATGAGCGTGATTTTGTCTTGAAGTAATTTTTGATTTATCTGAGATGCAATAGGAATACGACTAAAGTTGTAGATAGGGTAAAAAGTGTTTTTTTATTTTTTAAAATCATATAAATAGAAAATTGTAACTAACTATACAAGTGTATATTTACTATTTTGATGTTATTTGCCATAGAAAAGAGGGCTTTGAGGTTTTTAGTCAATAAATGGGTTCAAGTTTTGCTATTTTTTGAATGCTTTTGCACAAAGCTTAAAAAAAATTGCTATTCCACTTAAAAAATTGCGTTACAAAACCTCTAGAATGCAACGATCTAGAGGTTGTAAATGTTTCAAAACATTAAAGAAGAACGTAATCAATAAACTAAAAATGCTTGGAAACCTTTGAGGACTATTTAGAAATCTTCAAGCCAGATAACCATGCCCGAAGAGAAGCTGGTTTCAATGGTTTCTTCAACAACACCACGTTGAGGTCTTTAACACGCTCTGGTAATTCAGGATCAGAATCTGCAGTAATCAGTGCTGAAGGAACATTTTCCTGACGATTTTCGACAATAAAATCTAAGCCAATTTTGCCGTGATTTAAATGCTGATCAACCAGCCAGACTTGAATATTTTCTTTTTGAATAATTTCCAAAGCTTGTTCAGGTTCAGTGGCTTTAAAGACTTGATAACCCCATTTGGTCAGTAGCGTTGCCATACCCTCTAAAATCGTATCATCATTGTCCAAACACAAGATTTTATAAGCTTTGGCTTTTAATGGTACCGCTTGTACAGGTGATGAAACCACTTTAGGCGCTGCTACCATTGGCACATCAATCATAAAGCATGAGCCTTTACCTAGTTCAGAATAAACATGCACAGGATAATCAAGCAAACTGGTCATACGTTGTACGATTGCCAGACCAAGTCCTAAGCCTTGCTCACCCCATGGCGAGGTGTGCCCACAACGCTCAAATTCTTGAAATAGCTTAATACGTTGTTCTTCTGCAATCCCTGGGCCGGTATCCCAGACACCGATACGGATATGATTTGGGCGATTGGAAGCACGTAACACACCAACAATCACACGTCCACGAGCAGTATAACGTAAGGCATTACTGACAAAGTTTTGGATGATACGGCGAATCCATTGTGGGTCGGTATCAATCCAGAATTGGGCATCATGGACATGCAATTGGATATTGCGTTGTGCAGCGATTGATTTAAATTGCAGTTCTAAATCACTCAATAAATCATGCAGCGGATAAGCTTGGCGTTTCGGTTGGATTGAACCACCTTCCAGTCGTGCAATATCCAAAAGGGCAGACAACATACTCTCAGCACCATGTAAGGCACGATCAAGCTGTTGTAAGGTTTTACGATCTTCATCCGATTGTACGCTTTGTTCTAAAGCAGTACTGAATAAGCGTGCTGCGTGCATCGGTTGAAGCAAATCGTGACTGGCTGCTGCAATAAAGCGGCTTTTTGACATATTGGCTTTGTCGGCTTGCTCACGTGCCAGTTGTTGTTCAGATAAGGCATTTGCAAGCTGTTGAGTACGGTCCGACACACGTGCTTCAAGTACCGCTTCATTTTCACGGAATGCAGTAATATCCGCAAAGGTCGTAACAAAACCACCACCTTCAATGGGATTACCACGCATTTGAATCACACGGCCATCTTTACGAATCCGTTCAAATTCATGTGCGCTACCGACTTTCATCCAATGAATTCGCTTACGCACATGTTCTTCTACCGAGCCTGGACCACATTCGCCACGCTCTGCGTTATAACGAATCAAATCGGCAATTGGGCAACCGACATAGACTAAATCTTTTGGATAATCAAACAGTTTTAAATATTGGTTGTTCCATGCAACCAAACACATGTTTTCATCAACCACACTCACCCCTTGGGTCATGTGGTCAATCATGGTCATGATGAGATTTTGGTTAAAGCGTTGCCATTGTGACGCTTGGTCGAGAATATTTGCCACTTGGCCTAACGCCAAGCCATTATTAACCATAGCCGTGGTGAGTAATGTCCGTGCTGAGGCTGCACCGATTGTGCCTGCGAGGTATTGTTCAGTGAACCGCCACCACATCCCATTGGCACTGCTATTCTCATTGAGCACCACATTATTCATGGTGCAAAATTGCTGAAAGGCATGGGTTGCTGGGCCTTCACCAGTAATCCGTTTGGCAAGTGCAATCAGATCACCGACTTTAAGTTTAGCGACATCATGGTGTAAATAATTAATATCGGTAGAGGTATTTTGTGCAGGTAAGGGCTTGGTTTCATAATAGAAAAAGCTCTCTGCCTGAATTTGTTCAGCAATACTTGGGCGATAAATACGAGAGACCCAAATATATAAGGTAATATTTAAGCCAAGTGCCCAGATTACACCATGGGTAAGCGGGGCAAAAGATTCAAAGCCAAATAAGGCTTCTGGTCTTAACCATTCAATATTTAAAGGTCCAAACATCAAAAATTGATGTGCAAACTGGCTATACTCAACAGGTAAGCTACGTAAAATCGTTGGTAATAATAAGGTATATGACCAAAGGATAAAGCCTACGACCAAGCCTGCATAAACCCCTTGGCGACTTCCACCACGCCAGTATAAACCACCAATTAAAGCTGGCGAAAATTGTGCAACTGCACTAAATGCCAATAACCCAAAGGTGGATAATTGGTCAATATCATTAAAGAAGTGGAAGAATAAAAATCCAAGTAACATTACCGCTAAAATACACACACGACGGGTAAATTTAAGTACCTGTGGTAAGCGTTTGTCATGACGAGAAAGAATGCCAAACTTCCATAGAGAAGGCATAATCAAGTCATTACTCAGCATGATGGACAGTGCCACAGACGAGACTAACAGCATACCTGTTGATGCTGAAAAACCACCTAAAAATGCCAGTAAAGATAACCAGTCTTGGTTATAACTAATCGGTAATGAGAGTACCGCAACATCAGGTATGGTGAGATATTTAGGTGCTGCATGAAGAGCCCAACTGGCGATTGGAATAATGGCAATAATGGTCAGAATCAAATATGCCGCAAACCACCGTCTTGCACCACGTATATGTTTTTCATCGCGTAGTTCAACCACTGCCACATGGAACTGACGTGGTAAACAGATAATCGCCAATGAGGCCAATAATGTTTGAACCCAAAAGGTGTCTGGCACACCAAACAGTTGTACTTCATGAAAAGTTTTTTGCACATCCTGTGAGATCTGTACAATATTTTGTGGATGATCAAAAATAAAGAAAAATGCCACGCAGAGCAGGGCAAATAGTTTTACAAATGATTCAAAAGCAACGGCAAGCATTAAACCGCCATGTTGTTCGGTATTGGCAATTTGTCTTGTGCCAAACATCATGGCCAAGATCGCCAATACAGCGGTAAGACCAAGCACACCATTGGTGGTGGTGGAGACCACTTGGGTATTGTGATCGAGCATGACGGAAGCGCTAAGCGCAATGGCGCGTAATTGTAGTGCTAAGTAAGGAATGATGGCGATAACAGCCAAGATGGTCACTAAGGACGCTAATGTTCCACTTTTACCATAACGTGCTGCGACAAAGTCGGCAATTGAAGAAATCGCATGATGTTGTCGAACGCGACCTAAACGACGCCAAATGTCATAACCCAACCAGACAAATAATAAAGGTCCTAAATAAATCGGAAGGAAAATAATTCCCTCACGTACTGCAGCACCTGTTGCTCCATAAAATGTCCAAGATGAGCAATATACCCCCAATGTTAGACTAAAGAGAAGCATCCTGCCGCGCGTACTTAATCGACTCGCATGCTTCTCACCAAAGAAAGCACAAACGAATAGAATGAGGATGTAAAGGGCCAGAACCCCTATAATTAACCAACTGTTCATAAGGACTACAGTATAAAAAGCTGCGCCTATAATAACGCATACATGAACTGTCTCGTTTATTTTGCTCAAAATTTAACGACCAAAGTCTAAGTTACGAGAACCCCACAATATTGTTAATTTTGACCATGTAAAAAAATATTAAAAAAAGCAACCAGCGTTCTGGTCGCTTATCAAGGAGCATGGTTATGGATGAGAGACAGGTAGAGGCGATTCTACAAAATCCAAAATTCAAGGAAATGGTTGCTAAAAAAAGTAAATTAAGCTGGACATTAACAGCAATTATGTTGTTCGTTTATGTTGGATTTATGCTTTTAGTTGGCTATAACAAAGAATTTTTAATGAGTTCATTTAGTGGTGGCATCACCACTTGGGGGATTCCTTTAGGTTTAGGAATTATTGTTTTATCTTTCGTATTGTGTGGTGTGTACTCATATATTGCCAACAATAAATTGGATCAATTGAATGCAGATGCAATGAAAGAAGTCGAAGCAATCGCCCACGAAAAAGGACTGCACTAAGATGAAATGGAACTCTTTAAAGACTAAAGCAGCTCTTGCATCTACTGCACTGCTTTCTACTATTGCACAAGCAGGCCCAGATTTAGGTGAAGCTCAGCAGCAAGCGACTAACTGGCATGCAATCATTATGTTTGCAATTTTTGTTGGTTTAACCTTATTTATTACCAAATGGGCTGCAAAACAAACCACCAATACCGCGGATTTCTACACCGCTGGTGGTGGTATCTCTGGTTTCCAAAATGGTTTAGCGATTGCAGGTGACTATATGTCTGCTGCATCGTTCTTGGGTATTTCTGCATTGGTGTTTAGCTCAGGCTTTGATGGCTTGCTTTATTCACTGGGTTTCATGGTTGGCTGGCCAATCGTATTGTTCTTGGTTGCTGAGCGTTTACGTAACTTAGGTAAATATAACCTGTCTGACGTAGTTTCTTTCCGTTTAGAAGAAAAACCAGTACGTACACTTGCAGCAATCAGTTCACTTGTTGTTGTGGCTTTCTATTTGATTGCTCAAATGGTGGGTGCAGGTCAGTTGATCAAACTGTTATTTGGTTTGAACTATAACATCGCAGTTGTGATTGTTGGCCTTCTGATGATGGCTTACGTGATCTTTGGTGGGATGTTGGCGACAACTTGGGTACAGATCATTAAAGCAGTGATGTTACTTTCAGGTGCAACATTCATGGCGTTTATGGTGATGCATTCTGTCGGTTATAGCTTCTCTGAAATGTTCAAGCAATCTATTGATGTATTTGCAAAAGTACATGATGTTAGTCTTGATGATGCAACCAAAATTATGGGGCCAGGCAGTTTGGCGAAAAACCCACTCGATGCTTTGTCACTTGGTTTAGCACTCATGTTTGGTACAGCAGGTTTACCACATATTCTTATGCGTTTCTTTACAGTTAAAGATGCTAAAGAAGCACGTAAATCTGTGGTTGTTGCAACAGGTTTCATTGGTTACTTCTATTTATTAACCTTCATTATCGGTTTCGGTGCGATCCTTTTCGTATCAAACAACCCACAATTTATTGATGTTGCAAAAATGGCTGTGACTGGCAAACTAGAATTAGTTGGCGGTAACAACATGGCAGCGGTACACCTTGCAGATGCAGTAGGTGGCGATCTGTTCATGGGCTTTATTTCAGCAGTTGCATTCGCAACGATTCTTGCGGTAGTTGCGGGTTTGACACTGTCAGGTGCTTCAGCAATTTCACATGACTTGTACGCAAACGTATTGAAAAAAGGTCAAACAACCCCTGAATCTGAATTACGTATGTCGAAGATTGCAACACTTGGTCTTGCGATCTTTGCGATGATCTTAGGTATTTTGTTCGAGAAACAAAACGTTGCCTTCATGGTTGGTTTAGCATTCTCTGTCGCGGCGTGTGCAAACTTCCCAGTATTGGTTCTTTCAATGTTCTGGAAAGGCTTAACCACACGTGGTGCTGTTGTAGGTGGTGTTGTCGGTCTAGTGACAGCGGTGACTTTAATTATCTTGTCTAAAGCAGTTTGGGTAGACACATTAAAAATCTCTGATACTCCGATCAACTCATTCAATGGTCCTGCAATCTTTGCCATGCCATTAGCATTCATCTGCTGCTGGTTATTCTCTGTGACAGATAAATCTGCACGTGCAGAAGCAGAGCGCAAAGCATTTGATGCGCAGTTTGTACGTTCACAAACAGGTATTGGTATCTCTGGTGCTTCAGATCACTAAGTGATTTGAGATCAGCCTAAAAAACACCTTTTCGAAGGTGTTTTTTTATGGGTGATGCAAAACTAGAACTCAATCATCCCAGTTTCAGCCTTTAAGCGATATACAGCTTGTTTGATGCTGATTTATCAGTTGAATGATCACGAAAAATTGAAAGGATTTAAGAAACCCAATGAATATGTTAATTTGAATGTTTAAAAGAACAATCAGAATCAGAAAATATGCGTTCAATGATCGAATTTTGGAAAGGTTTTAAACAATTACCATCAGCATGGTTATTGTTGGTCCAACTGCTTATTTTAGTTTTATCTGTCTATACCAATGCCAGCAGAAGTTATCAAATTTTAACTTGGTTACTCGGTGTATTCGCGTTACTGATTATTGCCAAAGTGATTCGACAAACACCGACATTTACACTGTTGGGCTTAACCTTTGTCACAGGGGCATTTGTACTGTCCTTTCTAATGTTGATCGGTTTTCATTCTGTTACTTTGCAAATCTTTGCACATTCATTTGAAGCAGCCGCTTATTTTTGTGCAGCATATGGTTTAATCCGTTATATGTTTGCAGATCGTTATTTAACCAAAGATGAGCTGTTTGCTGCAGGTGCAGTATTTACCCTGATCGCATGGGGATTTGCCTTCTTATACAGTATCTGTCAATTGGTGGTTCCACAGAGTTTTCAAAACCCAAATCATGTTGCGGACTACCAATCTTGGCTGGATTTATTGTTCATTAGTTTTAGTTTGCAATCGGCAACAGGATTGTCCGATTTGATTCCTGTTGCACCTGCTGCGCGGGTGATTTCAATGTTGCAAATGTTCTGTGGCGTGATGTATTTTGCCCTGATCGTCTCACGGATGATTGCCCTGCAATATATTGAAAATAAACCAAAATCATGAGCTAATGATCTTGTTACATTTAGTAAATTGTTGAAAATGTTAATTTAAATTATAATGTGGCCTGAATCCAATCGCTGTTCTACAGGATTCGTCTTTTTTCACACCTGTGAATGCCTTTTTTTGACTTTAAAAAGTCTGTCCATTGAGTATAAAAACCTGGGGGAAATATGCCTTCCAAAAAAATCACTTGGTTTGACAATGTCAATCCAAATGTTTTCTTGAGCACTGTTGGAATTATTGCGCTTTTTTTAGCCGTTGTTGTCTTTGCACCAAATGCCTTTGAACTGATTACTCAAAGGATGAACCGCTGGATCACCGATTCATTTAGTTGGTTCTATGTTTTATCTGTCGCAATATTTTTAATTGTGCTGATTTTTATTGCCTTTTCTGACATGGGTAAAATCAAGCTTGGACCTGATCATAGCCAGCCTGAGTATAGTAATGGGTCATGGTTTGCCATGCTATTTACTGCGGGTATGGGGATCGGGTTAATGTTCTTCAGTGTTGCAGAACCTGTCATGCATTATGTCAATCCACCTGCTGGTGATCCACAAACCATTGAATCTGCCCAAGAAGCAATGAGAATTACCTTTTTCCATTGGGGCTTACATGCTTGGGCTATCTATGCAGTTGTTGGCTTAACGCTGGCTTATTTTGCTTTTCGCTATAACTTGCCACTCAAAGTTCGTTCGGGTTTATTTCCGATTATTGGTCAACGAATTCATGGTCCAATCGGAGATGCGGTCGATACTTTTGCCACCATTGGTACGGTATTTGGTGTGGCTACCACGTTAGGATTTGGGGTAACGCAAATTAATTCTGGCTTAAATTATTTATTTGGCTGGGAAAGTAATATTAGCACCCAAATCTTTTTGATTATTGTGGTGAGTACGCTGGCTTCATTGTCAGTTTTCCTTGGATTAGATAAGGGAATCAAACGACTTTCTGAACTGAATCTAATTTTAGCCTTGGTATTACTGGGCTTTGTATTCCTCGCCAGTTCCAGTATTTATATCCTACAAGCAACCATTCAAAACGCTGGGCAGTATATTTCGAATTTGTTTAGCATGACCTTTAATTTATATGCTTATCAATCGAATGGCTGGATTGGGGGGTGGACCATTATGTATTGGGCATGGTGGATTTCTTGGTCACCATTTGTTGGTATGTTTATTGCGCGTGTTTCAAAAGGTCGAACCATTCGAGAGTTTATTGTTGGGGTACTGCTTATTCCGACAGGCTTTACCTTGATCTGGATGGGTTTTATTGGCAATGCTGCCTTGTTCAGTATCATGGAACAAGGGCAGGTTGGGCTAATTTCTGCGGTACAAAAAGATTCATCAGTTGCATTGTTTGAATTTTTAACCCATCTGCCTTTTTCAGGTGTGTTTAGTCTTATTGCAACACTGCTGGTGGTCTTGTTCTTCGTTACCTCCGCGGATTCTGGTGCATTGGTGACCGATTATCTCACTGCGAAAACAGAAAATTCGCCGATATGGCAACGCTTGTTCTGGACTGTTTTAATGGCGGTCTTGTCGATCATTCTTTTAATGGTTGGTGGGCTAGGCGCGCTACAATCGGCCACCATGATGAGTGCACTACCATTCACTTTTATTATGCTGCTGTTGTGTTGGGGCTTAGTCAAAGCATTGCGCTTAGATGTTACCAAAATGCAGGCTTTACAAGTGGCAAGAATCACGCCGAGAGCTGTGCAAAATCCACGTAGTTGGCAGCAACGTTTAGGCTTAATCATGCACTATCCGCATACGCTGGCCGAAGTACAACATTATATTCAGGTTGATGTGATTAAGGCTTTTGAAAGTATTCGTTTTGAGTTTAAACGCCGTGATTTAAATGTGGTGATTAAAGAAACCGAAGACGGTGTTCAACTAAGTGTGGATCATCATGATGAGTTCAATTTTATCTATAAAGTGATCGCACGCAAAATGGTTGCGCCAAGCTTTATGATGAATGAAGAACATCAAGAAACCGATGATTTTTATCAAGCAGAAATATTTTTAAGAGAAGGTGGTCAAAATTATGATGTGATGGAGTGGACGCAAGAAGACTTGATTCAAGACATCATTGACCAATATGAACGCCATCTACATTTTTTAAATGTACTGAGAAACTAAGTTGTTTATTTAAAAACAAAGGCAATAAAAAAGGACTCGTATGAGTCCTTTTTTTAATTCAATTTCTAAGCCAACTTAGAAACGGAATTTAGCGTTTAAGCCAACAGTTTGCGTATCACCAACATACGAAATTGCTTGACCTTTATTCGCTTCGTAGTTTGCATTTACGTAGCTCGCACCAACTGCAATCGCAGGAGTGATGAAGTAGTTTACGTTTGCACCCCAAGCTGAATCAGGCGTACCTTCGTAGCTAGACGCTGCGTAAGAAGCACCAACGCTTAATTGTGGGTTCAAATAGAAATCAGTTTTGAACTGGTATGCAGTCGCATCACCATAGATAATGCCTGATTCAAACGCTAAAGACATATTTGTACCGTCAATACCGCCAACGTATTTAGCACGTGCAGTGATTGCGTCTTGGTCTTCACCAATTGTTGCAGCTTCAGCAGTCGCTTTAGCAACGCCGTTACCCATAACATTGAATGCATCTAAAGCAACTTGGTCAGCAACGTTAGTATAACCAACAGCAACCAAGAAGTTTTGAGTAGGAAGAGCACCCACTTCTAATGCAAAACGATCGCCTTGATCATTTGGCAAGCCATTTTTACCGTCAAGGATTGTGTGGCTATAAGAAGCACTTGCGTATGCAGGTACATATGGAGTAGGAACATAAAGTTCAGCTTTAGCGCCGTAGTTATGTGCAACTACACCAGCGTCTAATTCGCCATAGTTATATGCTAAAGAAACATTTGATGCTTGGTTTAAGAACGCTGCTTCAGCCAATGGACCTTTTGAAGAGTCAACATTTTTGAAGTAGTAAGTACCTTGCAAACCACCAGTGAAATCTTTGTCATTTTCAGTTGTATCGATATACTCTGATTGACCTTGAATTTCAAATTGGTATGCTTGAGCGCCGGTCATGGCTAATAATAAAGCAGTGGCTAAACCGAGTTTTTTCATAATCTTTTCCAATAGGAGAAATTGGTGAAACAGACGGCATTGTATTGTAACAAGATATTAAGTCAATGACGTTTAAGGCCACTGTTTACAAAGTAGATACATGAAATTTACATTGTTTAAAAAACGTACATTTGAACAGCTTTACGTCAACCTGGAAAAAAACTTAATTAGAACAACAGACTAAATTCAGACAAAAGTTTTATTTCATATAAAACAGATATCAAATTGTTAAATTAATACATTCATTTTATTGTTTATTTGTGTTTTTTGATCGATATTACCGATGGTTGTTTTGCGATCAATGTCAAGAAAATGTCATTAAATTCTGCTTATTTTTAGAATTAATTTGTGATTGTGTAATCATTTCATGTGAATATTGTTGTTTTATTCTCAATTATTTATAAAAACGATAATTAATTTATATCCGATCAATTTAATAGGTTTTACAAAGTAAAAGATATTTTGGATAATGAGTCAATAAAGTTCATTCATTTTAAATGGATTTTTTTGAGATTTTGAGTTTATATGCCCAGCTTTCCCCAAGGTTGGGCTTTTTTTTATTTAAAAATTCAAAGCAAATCGCATTAAATAGATCATAAAAATATTGCACCAATATATAGCATAATTAAGCAAAAGATGAATTGTGTTGGCATGATTCTTGCCAAAAAAAATCCCAATTTTCAAAGAAAACTGGGATTTTTCGCCAAAATCTGGAGCAAATCAATAAATTCTGCTGAGGAATATTAATAAATTGCCCTAATGAGGTGCATTATGCACCAATATATTGCACATGTAAATATTTTCTTACATTCAATTTAAAAAATAATTCATGGGCTCATCTACACTATTTCAGATAGAGTCGATGCCTAAGTAAAGTTTATGAGTAATTACCGATTTAAATTTAAAATAAAAAGCAGTGTATTGATCATCCTGAGTAGTTTGGCTTTTTCAGGTTGTGTTTCGAAGCTTAATTTGCATGATCCAGCTTCATCACAAAGAACAAGTGAAATCCCATTGCTGTTTAATTATGCGCAAACTCAAGCCGTTTTTGTGACTTATGATGGAACTCAATTTAAACGTTACGGGAATGATTTAAATAGAGCCAAGACTGCGTATATTCCAGCCTCTACTTTTAAAATGTTGAATGCCTTAATTGGTTTACAACATGCGAAAGCGACGAATACAGAAGTATTTAAGTGGAATGGTGAAAAAAGATCTTTTCCTGCTTGGGAAAAAGATATGACCTTGGCAGAAGCAATGCAGGCTTCCACCGTACCTGTATATCAGGAGTTGGCACGACGTATTGGCTTGGATTTGATGAGTCAAGAAGTCAAACGTGTTGGTTTTGGTAATACACAAATTGGTCAACAGGTGGATAATTTCTGGTTGGTTGGTCCATTGAAAATCACCCCAGAGCAAGAAGCTAAATTTGCTTATCAATTGGCAAAGAAAACATTGCCTTTTGATGATGCTGTACAACAGCAAGTCAAAGATATGCTTTATGTCGAAAGACGTGGTGATTCCAAGCTCTATGCCAAAAGTGGCTGGGGAATGGATGTTGAGCCACAAGTGGGTTGGTATACAGGATGGATAGAACAGCCGAATGGTCAGATCACCGCTTTTGCTTTAAATATGCACATGCAGACAGGGGATGATCCTGCTGAACGTAAGCAACTGACATTAAGTATCTTAGATAAATTAGGCTTATTCTTTTATTTGAGATAAATGCAGTAGGTAAAAAAAATGCCCAGTTTATTGGGGGAAACTGGGCAATAAAAAAGATCTATTTTCAAATCATGAGAATTTCTATCTGAGTCTGATTTTATGCAAATTCTATTTATATGTAAAATGTGAATTTTGAATATTACTCATCTATAAAAACGATAATATAAAGCAGTTGAACGCTGTAGATTAAACTTGATTATGTGGAGTAGTTTATGTGTATATATTCTATAATATAAACAAAATTTCTTTAGCTTTATTACGATATAACTTCCCACAGGACCATGGTGATGGTGCATGAACTCAGATCAGAACAAATAAGCACGCGTTTGCTTATCCTCATGTCAGTCATCATTTTGTCTGTTTTGTTAATTGCTGTTCCACAAATCATCAGTAATTATCGAGAGTATAGCCGAGCAAATCGAGCTTTAGTCAATATTCAAGCCTTGCAAGTTTTTGCTGAAACATCCAATAAAATTTCACGGGAAAGAGCGCCAACAAATAAAGCAATGTCGAGCTCGACAGCAAATTTTCCAGACAGAATAAAAGAATTGCAGGACTATCGTAAGGACGTAGATCAACAGATTAATTTAACCGTAGAGACCTTAAACAAGGCGGGGTTTACCAGTTTGGCGGATCAAGTAGATGTTCAATTAAGACATGATTTGAACATCGCCCGTAAACAAGTCGATGCTTATTTAGCCTTGCCGTTAAAAGAACGTAATTCAGTGCAAATGGATCAAGTGATTCAGGGAATGTTTCGGGCATGGGACAGTTGTAGAGCCATGTTGCAGCAATTAATTAACCATTCAAAAAAGAATAATAGCGATGTGACGGATTATGCTTCAATTGTGCTGATATTGGCTGATTTACGTGATCAATCTGGACGAGTCGCGTCCAATATCATGGCACCCCTAAGCTTTTCCGAACCATTGCCTGAATATAACAAAGCACGCTCATTACAAACGCAAGAACAGGTTAAATATTTATGGCGTTTGATGGATACCATGCAAATAGAATCCTTAAAAACCCCTGAGTATCTTTATTTATATGGTCAAGTAAAAACTCAATTTATTGACCAAGGTTTACCCATTGTTAATCGTTTGGTGCAAGAGAGTAGAAATCAGCAGCCTTATTTTTTAACGGCAAACCAACTGACAGATGCAATCGTGGATAAGTTTACCACGGTGGTAAATTTACAAAAATATCTACTTGAAACCCACGCCTTAAGTGCGCGTCATCGAATGGAATCGGAGCAACGTCAATTTTTTATCACTTTATTTATTTCTCTTTTGTCATTGTCGGTAGCAGTTTTTACGATGTTATATACACGTAAAAAGTTATTTGAACCCTTGATATATGCAAGAAATATGATCTTAGAGTTATCACAAGTTCAAGAGCGTGATTATATAGGTGCAGCTTCGATACAAACCAAAGAGGTGCATACCCTAACCGATGCATTGGATAAATTAAAAGAAATGCTCAAGCAACGCGATGCTTTTGAATTTCAATTACAAAATAGTGCCAACACCGACAGCTTAACCGGTGTTTCAAATCGACTCGCTTTAGAGGTTTATTTAAAAAATATCGCAACACAACCTGATCGCTTTCAAGAGTTGACCTTGATCATGGTGGATATTGATAATTTTAAATATGTGAATGATCGCTTTGGACATATTTTAGGTGATTCGGTTATTGTTGAAATAGCTCGATGTTTAAAAGCAAATATTGCGCAATCCGATTTAATTGTACGTTTTGGTGGTGATGAGTTTTTGATTTTAATTGATCGCATCCAATGGGATTGGGCATTACAAATTTCTGAAAGTATTTTGGCTGATGTATCACGGTTAAATTTTAATAGTTCGATGTCTAACGAACAGCTGAATGTTTCTGTCAGTATTGGCGTGGCAACAGGGGCTGAAAGTTGGGAAGCTTTGTTTAATCGGGCAGATGCATCGCTATTTAAAGCCAAAGCACAAGGTCGAAATAAAGTTGTGGGATGATTGATTGGGTATCTTGATGATGATTAACCCGTTTGAAAATGTTGATTTATCGTCAGCATTTAATGATAAAAATACTGAATTATTTTGAAGTGACTTTAAGCAACTCAGCATACAATTGATTTAAAAATCGTTGCTGTTCGGCATTGTCTTTAAAGTAGCGTTGATAAAGCACACTACAGCTTTCCACATCAACAATATTACTTGGATTAAATGACCAATCCTCTGTATTTTTAATACTAATCCCTAGATCATCACCACAACGTTGCCACTGTTTGGAGAAGCCAGAGTTTTGATTGGGAGCAAGCTGCTTAAATTCTGCGTTAAGGCTAAAGCCGCGCATTTCTGAGTTGCTGAATTTGTTGATCGCATTGATTGGCACACCGGCCCATATAATGATTTGTCCACTCGGCAATGAGATTCCTTTCAGTTTACTTTCATTCATTAACTGACTTTGTCTGCCTGTTTTAAAGCCCTGTTTTTCATAGGTCAAAGTTGAGCCAGCAGGAAGCTGTATTTTTTTAATCAGTAAGGGTTGGGTGGTTATAAAATAAGGATTGTCGGGTCGGCCATTACCACCCGCAATGTTTATGCTACAACTGCTGAGTAAACAGATACTTGGGACTAAAAGGCATGAGTAAAGAAGTTTCATAAGGAAAATATCCTGTGCTATGTATTGATCTGGCATTTTTTTGTAGAAAATGCCAGATCATGGTAGTTAGAGTAAAATTTTTACCAAAGATAATTGTAGAACGCGCCATGAACCATGTTCTTCATTTCTTAGTAATAAATTTCCATTCCTATCTAAAAAACTCATATGTATTGCATAAGTTTCAGCAAATTGTTGCAGGTTTTTAATATAATCTAACTGGATAGTGATTAATGAGATAGCGGGCGTTTCATCTTCAGAACCTACTATCGAAAAATTATTAATTTGAATTGGTGAGTATTCTTCTTTTAAACGTTTAACGGTAGCAAATTTATTGTTTATTGTATGGACTAATAAATTATTCATTGGTCCCCATTGCTTATTTTTCCAAAGAATTAAAAATCGTAATAAGGAGAACTCAGGGCTGATTTTATCTAAAGTTTCCAATGTTTGTTTTTGCCAATACTCACTTGTATGAGTAGGGCGCTTTTGCCATAAATCAATACGCTCACTATATTTTATGGTTTGATTATCTTGTTTCAAAGAATCAATCAAAGGTACAGATTCTTTAGGTTTTTTATTTAGATTATTTTCATCAGCCCAATCAATAAGTGCAGCTAAAGCCCACCAACATTTTGACGCAACCTCTTTATTCGCAAAATTTAAATCTCGACCATGTAATATTCCATTTCTATATGGAATATTAATTCGATCTAAGTTTGTTTTTTTTCTTGATGAATTCATAACCCGCTTAAGAAAAGGCAAACCACTAGAATGAGCCGTTATACTATCAAATAACTCTAAATCTAAATTATTAGTAAAAAAACCAATATGTTGAGATAAATCATTTGCTAAACCATCAATCAGTGCAAGTAAAAGAGGGGTACATGCATGGTAGCGTTTTGCTAGATAATCTACTTTTGCTAACTCTAATAAGTTACTTCTGAGTTTAAAATGGTCGCGTGTATTACATTTTAATAGAATGAAATTTATTGTATTTTCATCTACTGAATCTATAAGTAGTTGATGGGCTTCTTTAATTTCATCATTTAAACCAAGCCTAACAGAATTTTCGAGAATTTTTTTACTTAAAGATCCATAGCAAATCCATCCTTCATTAGAAAATAATTTATTGAATTGATCTGGAAGGTCTAAAATATTTTTCATTTTTTCAATTTCTAAGAATTGCTTTTTAATTGATTTAAGTTTTGGGTTTAATTTATAAACAAACGGAATTTTATCTAAAATAGTAAAACTGAATTTAGTCGCTTTAAGTAACTCTACTAATGGTTTTATTGATTCATTTTCTTTAATTTTTTTAGACATAAAAAATAAAAACGGCAATATATTTATTACCGTTTTATCATGTGTTCCTATAAAAGAACAAGCTATTTCAACAACGGCTTTAAGAACTTCGCTGTATGTGAAACTTTAGATTTCACCACCTGTTCTGGGGTACCTTCCGCAATAATCTGACCACCACCTGCGCCACCTTCAGGGCCTAAATCAATCACCCAGTCCGCCGTCTTAATCACATCGAGATTATGCTCAATCACAACAATGGTATTGCCCTTATTGCGTAGTTCATGAAGAATATCGAGCAGTTTGGCAATATCGTGGAAATGCAAACCAGTGGTTGGTTCATCCAGTACATACAAGGTTTTACCTGTATCACGCTTTGCTAGCTCACGTGCCAGTTTGACTCGTTGAGCTTCACCACCAGATAGCGTTGTTGCAGACTGACCTAAGCGGATATAGCCTAACCCGACTTGGTTTAAGGTTTCCAAACGACGGTGAATCACAGGGATTGCATCAAAGAAATGCATCGCATCTTCGACAGTCATTTCCAATACATCAGAAATATTTTTGCCTTTATAACCAACTTCCAAAGTTTCACGGTTATAACGCTGACCATGGCAGTTATCACAAGGCACGTACATATCGGGTAAGAAGTGCATGGCAACTTTGATCATACCATCCCCTTCACACACCTCACAGCGCCCGCCTTTGACGTTAAATGAGAAACGACCTGCAGCATAACCACGGGCTTTGGCTTCAGGGGTTTGTGCAAACAATTCACGAATCGGGGTAAACAAACCGGTATATGTCGCTGGGTTGGAACGTGGAGTACGTCCAATAGGACTTTGGTCAATGTCTACCACTTTATCAAGGAACTGTAAGCCATCAATCGAATCAAACTTTTCAGCAGTTAAGGTGGTTGCACCATTTAATTGCGTTGCAGCAAGTGGTAACAGGGTACGGTTAATTAAGGTTGACTTACCTGAACCCGAAACACCTGTCACACAAGTCATCACACCTAAAGGAATCGTCAAATCAACATTTTGTAAGTTATGCCCTGATGCGCCCATCAGTTTAATTTGTTCTTCAGGCTTAGGTGGTTTAACCCGCTCTTTGGGCACCGCAATTTTTAACTTACCAGATAGGTATTTTCCTGTCAGTGAGTTCTCATTGGCTGCGAGTTCATCATAGGTTCCCTCGGCAATGATATGACCGCCATGTACACCAGCGCCCGGACCGATATCAATAATGTGGTCAGCTGCACGAATTGCATCTTCATCATGCTCAACCACTAAAACTGTATTACCCAGATCACGCAAACGAACCAGTGTTTCAAGTAAACGATCATTATCACGTTGGTGTAAACCAATGGATGGCTCATCTAAAACGTACATCACCCCCATTAGACCAGCACCAATTTGTGAGGCTAGGCGGATACGTTGTGCTTCACCACCTGAAAGCGTTTCAGCAGAGCGAGACAGGCTTAAATAATTTAAACCGACTGATACAAGAAAGTGCAAACGCTCGCGAATTTCTTTAAAAATCTTATCGGCAATTTCACCTTTGGCACCTTCAAGATTTAAATCTTGATAGTAGCTTTCAGCATCACCAATCGACATTTTGGTAATTTGGGCAATAGTTTTGTCTTTAACACGCACATGACGTGAAATTTCATTTAAACGTGAACCGCCACAAGCATCACAAGCGGCATTGGATAAATACTGCGCCAGATCATCACGGACATAATTAGATTCAGTTTCACGATAACGACGCTCTAAATGAGGCAAAATGCCTTCAAAAGGTTGTACACGATTGTGTTTACGACCACGCTCATCGATATAGCTAAGATCGACTTTTTCTTTTCCTGTACCATAAAGAAATTTCTTTTTTGTATCAGCATCGAGTTCATTCCAAGGCGTGTCTAAAGAAAACCCAAAATGATCTGCAACTTTCTGAATCATGCTGTAATAGTATGGACGTTGTCTGTCCCAGCCGCGGATTGCGCCTTGGCTAATAGAAACATCTGGACTTGGAATGAGTTTTTCAGCACTGAAATGACTACGAGTACCTAAACCGTCGCAGACAGGACAGGCACCAAATGGATTATTGAACGAGAACAAACGTGGTTCGAGTTCAGCAACAGCACGGTCGCATTCAGGGCATGAATGTTTTGCTGAAAATACACGGTCAGGATGTTCACCACCCATCCACGATAAAATCGCCAGATCACTGCCTAAACGTAAGGCTGTTTCAAAGCTTTCGGCAATTCGGTTACCTAAGTCATCACGGACTTTAAAGCGGTCAACCACAACTTCAATGGTGTGCTTTTTCTTTTTATCGAGTTCTGGTGGTGTATCGATATCAATCACTTCACCATCCACGCGCGCGCGGACAAAACCTTGGCTTTGTAATTGCTCAAACAGGTTGCTGTATTCGCCTTTACGCTCACGAACAACTGGTGCAAGGAGCATCAACGCTGTACCTTCTTCCAGTCCTTTCACTGCATCGACCATTTCAGAAACAGTTTGTGCAACCATCGGCAAGTCATGCTCTGGGCAGTAAGGTGTACCAACGCGTGCATAGAGTAAACGTAAATAGTCGTAGATTTCAGTAATGGTTCCCACGGTTGAACGTGGGTTATGGCTGGTAGATTTCTGTTCAATCGCAATCGCAGGGCTTAAACCTTCAATTGAATCAACTTCAGGCTTTTCCATTTGTGAAAGGAACTGACGTGCATAAGCAGATAAAGATTCGACATAACGGCGCTGACCCTCAGCATATAAGGTATCGAAAGCCAGAGATGATTTCCCTGAGCCTGAGAGTCCTGTGATGACCACAAACTTGTCACGTGGAATATCGAGTGACACATTTTTTAAATTATGGGTACGTGCGCCTCGAATACGGATATGACTTTGACTCATAAAAGCTTTCTCGAAATTATGCGAATTAAAGGGGTATATGATAGCGATTTAATTTTGTTCAAGCTGTAAAAAATAGTTTTTAAACGACAAATTGTGTCATGTAACTGACCATTTAAAACTGTGATGGAGTTTGAGTTTTTGAATAAAATAATAAGATTCATATGTTTATGATAGTTTTAAACAATTCTTAGGGTCGCATTCAGCTAATTTAAAATCAAAGATATAATTTATTTAAAATAAGTCATTGAAGAAAAATGAGATATGCAGTCAGTTTTTTTGATGCTGTGCTGATTTCTGAATACTTATTTCGATATTGCATAGGGTAGAACGAATAAACCAGATCAGCTTCAAGATTGGTCCTATGATGCAATCAATAACCACTTATCTAAAAAAGAGAATTGTTAGACAAGGTTTCTGTGATTAACCATTGTTTTTATTATAAAATATGTGATATCTATCGCACTTGTGGAGGGCTTGAAAATGAATATACGAAAAATTATATCAGTTATTTGTTTTGCATTTTCTTGCAATGTCTTGGCTGGCGAGACTTCACAAGTTTTATTTGATCAAGTGTTAAATTTAAAACCCAATCAATTGTACGAATTAGAATTAGAAGATGTACAAGCGGGGGATCAGATTTGGACCGCGGTTTATTTGGTTGGGCGACAAAATTATCCGGGACTTACTGCAAAAGTTGATTTTGTCATGGACAATCAAGGTTTGTTAAATAAAGCCAATCCAAGTGAGCATGCTGTATACCAAGCACTGATCGCAGAAAATTTGACGCAAACTAATCAATATTCATTCAAGCAATTCAAAGGCTTAAACACATTCATTGAAGATACGTCAGAACAGCTGATTACAGATCCAATATTGGAAAAAACAGATAGCATTCGTATTTATAGTCAAGTGAATGACTGGATCCCTGAATACAACACTTATGAACCCACCAAAGTGAAATTTGGCATTCAAAATCCTTTGGATTTTGATATTGTTGCGGCTTATGTTTTGGTGGGCAAAGGTGAAAAGCCTGCTGAACTCAGTGAATTAAATTTTAAAAATATTCAACCCACTTATGCCTCTCCTTTGCCTCCAGTATCAGCCGATTTTACTCAAGCTGAGGTGAATAAATCTGAGACGCACTTGAGTAGAAGTGAGCTAAAATTTATCTTTTTTATTGTGATGGCGATTGTCATGGGCTTGGTTGCGTTTATTAACCGTGGCAAATTAAAACGCGCTTTTTAAACGCGTAACTTCTACGTCACTAAATTTCTAATATTTTAGATTTCAAATTTACACGCTTGGCGTAAACTCTTGCACTGATCATGTGTTCGAGTAATTTTAGATGTTGTCTTTATTTTTGAAATGTATTCTGGGTGCAGCAGTGGTTTTGTTGATTTCAATTCTTTCAAAAAGTAAGGCATTTTATATTGCAGGTTTAGTCCCACTTTTTCCAACATTTGCATTGATCGCACATGTGATTGTGGCGCAGGAAAAAGGTGCTGAAGCCTTAAAGCAAACAGCTTTATTCGGGCTGTGGTCGTTGATACCGTATTTCATTTATTTGTTCACGGTCTATTTATTGGCAACTAAGCTTTCGATGTGGTCTTGTTTAGGGATTGCAACGTTATGCTGGATTGTGGCTGCTGCTGTTTTGATTTATGCATGGCAATTGTTTCAGAATGGATCGGTTTTATGATTTATTGAATCAATAAAAAGAGTTGCAATGAATACTTTTGAGTGGATTGTAAAGTTAATGAGCCTTTGATCAAGGCTCATTTTTTAGGGATATATTTTAATAATCAGCTGTTTAAACAATAAATTGTTTTGGGCTTTCTAGGTTCTTAATGGCATTGTAAATTTGATCTGCATGATTACACACAATCAGTTTTGCCCGATGTTGAGGCGGTAAAAAACCTTCAATAACAGCATGGTCTAATTGCGCAATCAAATGGTCATAGAAACCATTGACGTTATATAACATCATCGGTTTTTGATGTTGATTCAATTGTCCCCATGTCGCGACTTCTAGAATTTCCTCAAAGGTACCAAAGCCACCAGGCAGTGCGACAAAAGCACTTGCACGTTCAGCCATCATTGCTTTACGTTCATGCATGTTTTGCACAATATGTAATTCTGTTAATTGGTTATGGGCAATTTCATAATCCAGCATAAATTCGGGAATAACACCAACAACATCACCACCATGTTCCGTGACCGTATCTGCAACTTGGCCCATTAAGCCAATACTTGCACCACCATAGACGATTCCAAAACCTTGTTCTGCGATGCCTTGGGCAAGTTGGATGGCTTTTTCTCGATAGGTAGGGTTATTTCCAGGTCGGGAGCCACAATAGAGAGCGATTAAACATTGTGTGGCTTTATGTTGTTGTTGATCTAATTCGAAAGGTTTATTCATCATTACAGGCAATACACTATTCATAAATTATTTTTTCACCTTAACTTATCATGTTCTTATACATTTCTACTACTTTAAGTAAGAAATGTGACAAAAACATGTTGTGTTATCGGCGCTTTTGCAATGATTTGTATCGCTTTGATTTTGTATTTAATTTTAGGTAAATCAGTAAAAATCCTGATAAATGAGATGAAATTCCTGTCTGGATTGCCTATAATTAACGCTTATTTATCAACAAATGAATCATCATGGGTAGTGGTTGTAGTCGCTCCGAAAATGCACAATCTTTAGACAAAATAATAGTTCAAAATACACTAAAGTTTTCTTCTCAATTCCGAAATTTACAGTTCTCACATGCTGAAAATAGCTATTGCACATTTTCAATGGAGCAAGATCAATGATACTTGAGTGGATGTCTGATCCTTCTGCATGGGTTGGTCTTGCAACTTTAGTTGTTTTAGAAATCGTTTTGGGTATTGATAACCTTGTATTTATTGCAATTTTGGCAGAAAAACTTCCGCCTGAACAACGTGATAAAGCAAGGATTATTGGGCTTTTACTTGCCCTCTGTATGCGTATGGTGTTACTGGCATCTATTGCATGGGTGGTGACATTAACCGAACCATTATTCCATCTCTTTGAGCATGCTTTTTCTGGGCGTGATCTGATCCTGCTGTTTGGTGGTGTGTTCTTATTGTTTAAAGGCACAATGGAACTACATGAACGCCTTGAAGGTGGTCAGGATCTTAAAGAAGAAAATCCTGTTCATGCTGTATTTTGGATGGTCATTGTTCAAATTGTTGTTTTAGACGCCGTATTTTCCCTAGACAGTGTGATCACCGCTGTGGGAATGGTGAAAGAACTTTCAGTGATGATGATCGCTGTGGTGATTGCTGTAGCTATTATGCTGTGGGCATCAAAAGCCTTGATGGACTTTGTCAATAAGCACCCGACAGTCGTGATTCTATGTCTTGGCTTTTTGATGATGATTGGTTTCTCATTGATCGTCGAAGGTTTTGGTTATCACATTCCAAAAGGTTACTTATATGCAGCGATTGGTTTCTCGGTACTGATCGAGTTTATGAACCAAACCATGCGTAAAAACCAAGAGAAAATGGTGACAACGACCGACTTACGTTTCCGTACAGCTTCAGCAGTCTTGAAAATGTTAGGTGGAAAAAGTGCCGATAGTCAAAATGGTAAAGCGGATGATGTGATCGCAACACAAGCTCTGGCAGATGAAATTTTTGATGATGAAAATGGTGCTTACCATAGTGTTATGGTTCAAGGGGTCTTGGGACTATCAGAACGTCCTGTAAAATCGGTCATGACACCGCGCCCTGAATTAGAATGGTTAGATTTGGATGAAGACGAAGCCAGCATTAAAGAAAATTTGATGGCAATGTCACATTCTCGTTTAATTTTGGCACATGGCGAATTGGATAATATCGCGGGTATTGTTTTAACCCATAAAGTCTTGAATGATTATATCGAAACGGGTGTTTTAAATTTTGAAAAACACTTACGCGAGCCTGTGATTGTGCATGAAAATGCACAAGTATTGATGGTGATGGAGCAACTTCGTCAGGCACCCTTACAAATGGCGATTGTATTAAATGAATATGGGTCAATTGAAGGGATTGCAACGCCGATTGACGTGCTTGAAGCAATCGCAGGCGAGTTCCCTGATGAAGATGAACTAGAAGCTGCTGCGGAAAGTCTTGAAGATGGTTCGTTGATCCTTGAAGGTTCAACCGATATTCGTCATGTTTCTTTGCTGTTAGGTCGTGATTTAGTCGATGAGTCAGAACAATACTCAACCCTTTCGGGTTATATCTTGTTCCATCTCGGGCGTTTGCCTGAAAATGGTCAAAAGCTTCAAGTCGATGGTTATGAGTTTGAAGTGGTAACGATGGATGGGCATAAGATTGAGAAGGTGCATATTATGGCATTAACAAAATCTAAAGATGCTGAGTCCTAATGGATTTGTTGTAATGAAGCCAGTCGAAAGACTGGCTTCTTTTTATTTTGTTTTTGAAAATAATGATTTAAACCATATCGTTAAAATGATGTCTGAATGGCATCATTCATATAGAAAGAATAGGTTTCGATTTCTTGCTGGGTTGGATTATCATTGAACCTATTCAGATTTTGAGTATTTTCATGTCCAATCTATCCTGTCCATGTGGTTCAGCGCTTTATATTGAATGTTGTCAGCCGCTACATTTGGGGAAGAACAAAGCCAAGACAGCAGCACAGTTGATGCGTTCGCGTTATAGCGCTTTTGCCAAACATGAGATTGATTATATTGTTCAGACCACTGCGCTTGGACAGCAGCAAGCTTTGGATGTTAAAGCGATTTCAGACTGGAGCAAAGCCAATCAATGGCTCAGTCTTGACGTGGTGCAAGCCCAAGAAAAGCTCGATAAAAATCATGCTCAAGTTGAATTTAAAGCACATTTTCATGATGGTCAGCAGGCTCAAATACACCATGAAGTTTCATACTTTGTCCAGCATGCTGGTGCATGGTATTTCCTAGATCCAACCACAGATCAGCCAATCACCATGAAACAACCATGTATTTGTGGATCCACCAAAAAATTTAAGCAATGTTGCGCACAATTTTTATAACTTTTAGTTCATTTTTGACTTAAAATAGCGCGCATCTTTTCCCATCAGTGGATGAAGGGCAATGTTACTGACGATTATTTATATTATAGCCATTACAGCAGAAGCCATGACTGGAGCGCTGTCCGCAGGACGACGCAGTATGGACTGGTTTGGGGTGATACTGATTGCCTGTGTCACTGCACTCGGTGGTGGTTCTGTGCGAGATGTTTTACTTGGACATTATCCACTGACTTGGGTGAAACATCCTGAATACCTTGTTCTGACATGCTGTGCTGCCTTTGTCACCATTATTATTGCCAAATGGATGAAGCACTTACATTCAATTTTCTTATTGTTGGATGCTTTAGGCTTAATTGGTTTTACCATTATTGGCTGTCAAATTGCCTTGCAAATGGGACATGGTTTTGTGGTTTCCGCCGTTGCTGGGGTGTTAACAGGGGTATCTGGTGGTATTCTACGAGATATTCTGTGTAATGATGTTCCGTTGGTATTTCGTCGTGAACTGTATGCGTCGATTTCCTTTGTTGCAGTGATTTTCTATTGGTTCTGTATAGATTTCGGTTTATCGCTTGAAATTACCGTGGTTTCTACTTTAGTTTTTGGTTTTGCATTACGTTGTGTGGCGATTTATTTTGGTTTGGAAATGCCGAAATTTATCTATAAAGATGATGATGAACAATCGGCATCTTCTAAAGATGAGTCCTAAGGATGGATGCTTGAACAGCAGCTATTGATTGTGAATCTCTGCATTTAACTTTGAGCTTGGTATGTCATATCAGATTCATCAAAATATTAAACTTGAAAAATTTACTGACCTAGATTTTGCTGTGTATTTTGAATTGGTCAAAAATATTAAAGTCATGCAAATGATTACCGAGCGAGCATTAACGCTTGAGGAAGCGCATACCGAATTTGCCAAGATTTTATCCAAGAATGCCTATGATGTGGCATTGGGAAATTATAAAATTCTTGATGCTCAAACAAATGACTTTATCGGTTTAGCTAAACTCGAGTTGGATCAGCCAACAGCAACAACTGCGGAGTTGGGCTATATGCTTTTACCCGAATATTGGGGGAAAGGCATTGTCAGTCAAGTTGTTACATTTTTAATTGAGCATGCAAAAAAACAACCATATTTAAAGGATCTCATGGCTATCATTGATCCCGAAAATATACCTTCAAGAAAAATATTGATAAACAATGGTTTCCATTCTAAAGAGTTTAAAGATTTTGACGGACTAGCAGGAGAAATTTTGCTGTTCAGTCTTTAAAATTAAACAGCGAGCCAAAGTTGTTCCTGCTTTTACATATTTGTTGAGTGCATTATGGATTTAGTATCACGTGTACAACGCTTACCCATAGGTAAATTTCACTATACCTTACTCTGGGTGATCGGACTGGGCTGGATGTTTGATGCCATGGATACAGGACTGATCTCCTTTATTCTCACCAAAATGGCAGAAGAATGGCAAATGACCCCTACTGAAAAAGGCTGGGTAGTCTCCATTGGCTTTGTGGGTATGGCAATTGGTGCTGTATTTTCAGGTGGCCTGGCTGATCGAATTGGTCGTAGAACAGTCTTTGCGATTACTTTGGTGACCTATAGCATTGCAACCGCGTTATGTGCTTTTGCGCCGAATCTGACTTGGTTATTGCTGTTCCGTTTTATTGTCGGCTTAGGGCTGGGTGGGCAACTTCCTGTGGCTGTGACTTTGGTCAGTGAATATATCCCTGCTCAAGTACGTGGTCGATTTATCGTACTTTTAGAAAGTTTCTGGGGACTTGGTTGGCTTGTTGCTGCGCTTATTTCTTATTTTGTAATTCCTGATTATGGTTGGCATATTGCATTTTTGATTGGTGGTTTACCTGCAATTTATGTTTTTATGATTCTCAAAAAAGTGCCCGAATCGGTTCCTTATCTGATTAATCGCGGACGAATTGAAGAAGCTCATGCACTGGTACAGAAACTGGAACGGCAGTGTGGGGTAGAAGTGATTGAAACCATTGAAGTCAAACCTGTTTCAGCAAAACAAACGATTTCATTTTCACAGCTTTGGTCAGGTGCTTTTGCCCGTCGTACTTTGATGCTGTGGTTGATTTGGTTTGGTATCGTCTATTCTTATTATGGCATTTTTACTTGGTTACCAAGTTTGCTGGTCAAACAGGGCTATACCATTGTGCAGTCTTTTGAATATGTACTCGGGATGATTTTGGCACAATTACCTGGTTATGTGGCTGCGGCTTGGTTGGTGGAAAAGCTTGGACGTAAAGCAACCCTCGCTGGTTTTATTGGTCTGTGTGCGCTTTCTGCTTACTTCTTTGGTCAAGCAACCTCAGTCAATATGATTATGTTGTGGGGATGCTTAATGTCGTTCTTTAATTTGGGTGCATGGGGGGTTCTATATACTTATACACCTGAACAATACCCAACCAATATTCGTGCTTTTGGCTCAGGCTGGGCATCTGCAATCGGTCGTATGGGGGGAATTGTCGCACCGTTGGTGGTGACCCATATGATGGTGGCAAGTGATGGGTTTAGTTCAGTCTTTATGATGTTTACGATTGTACTTTTCGCTGTTGCCGCTGTGGTTTTGATCTTGGGTGAAGAAACCAAAGGTAAGACCTTAGAAGAGATTGGATTGTGATTGTGAAGGTTGTGCAGAATAAATTTAGATATTAATTAGATCTCTTATCAAAGTAAGCTTTTAAATGATTTCTAAACGAGATTAACCCTGATCAATCATGGCTGATTATTCCATAGAAATGAATTTGTATGATTCTAAAACTTACAATGCCACCCTTTACATTTAAAGTTTAAATTCCTTTGCGTAGGCGATGCCTCACTTTTCAGAGATGAAAAGATGACAAAAATCTTCTGTTGGGTGAGAGGTACGTCCTGTACCCCCACCCAACGGAGCGACATCCATGTCGCCACACGATAGAACAACCATGTCTAATTCATGAATATAAAAAAGCAGACGAATGAATATAATTGTTATTGCACATATAGAGTATTAAAGGCTCATTTTTTAATGATGCAAGAAGTCTACAGTTTCAAGTGATTGATTTTCTTGTTTTTGAGAAAATGTAATTTGTAATTTTTAGAAAAAAGATTATTAAATAGTTATGTTCTTATCAAAAAGTCTTTTGAGACTAATATATCTAGAACATTTTTTGAATCGAAATTTATGCCTTGATTCGTATGAGAACTTTAACATTATTCAATAAAATCAGAAGGAAATAGTTATGTCAGCTAAAACCATTCAAGATATCAATAAACAGTATAGTTATAAAGATGAAAATCCAGGTGGAAAAGGGGATGACTCCCTTGTTTCTTGTGCGCAATGTGAGGAATATAATGAATTAAAATATATTTACGATAAGAAGCTTCAACCATTCATTGAGGATGGTGAATTTACTAAACAAGAAGCAATTACAGCATTAGAAGAAACTTGCAAAGAATTAAAGAATCCAAGAAACAGGGCTGATTTTTATAAAAAATTATCAGATAAATTGAGTGTGGAAATTAAATAATCCTTTGTTTTTTATATTTATAAATCAAGACCTCAATTCTTATCAAATCGAGGTCTTTCTATTTTATCTATAAGAGCATTTTGTTTTGATAAGAATTGTTGTGTATTTGACTTTTAATATTTTAGATTTGAAATAAAAGTTGCTCATTTCTTAAAAAATGGATAATTTTACGTCATTAGAAAGATCTTAAGACGCAATTTGTCGTTGTAGGGTACACTTGCACTTGTGTAGTCAGACCCTGCGACTTAGCATAAGAACGTAGATACAAAACATTTATTTAGAACGCACTTATTTAGGATAAAAGGTTGTTATGACAAGCCTTGCGCATCATGCGACAGAAAATCGTTCCGTAGCAGAATTTACTGAACAAGCTTACCTCAACTATGCCATGTACGTGATTATGGATCGTGCATTGCCACACATTAGTGATGGTTTAAAACCTGTACAACGCCGTATCGTTTATGCGATGAGCGAATTGGGATTAAAACCAAGCGGTAAGCCGAAAAAGTCTGCACGTACAGTCGGTGATGTATTGGGTAAATACCATCCGCATGGTGACTCAGCCTGTTATGAGGCTATGGTGTTGATGGCACAGCCATTTAGTTACCGTTACCCATTTATTGAAGGGCAAGGGAACTGGGGTTCGCCTGATGATCCTAAATCATTCGCAGCCATGCGTTATACCGAAGCTAAACTTTCTCCTTATAGTGATTTGTTACTTTCTGAATTAGGTCAAGGGACCTGTGATTGGCAAGATAACTTTGATGGTTCAATGAAAGAGCCAGTCAATTTACCAGCGCGTGTACCAAATATTTTACTCAATGGTACCACTGGTATTGCAGTGGGAATGGCAACGGATATTCCGCCACACAATTTACGTGAAGTGGTTAAAGGTACGATTGCTTTAATCCGTAATCCAAACTTAACAGATGAAAAAATTGCAGAATATATTCCTGCACCCGACTTACCGACCAAAGCAGAAATTATTACACCACGTGATGAATTATTAAAAATTCAAATGACTGGACGTGGTAGCTATCGTACCCGTGCTGTATATACCATTGAAAAAAATGAAATTATCATCACTGAGCTGCCATATCAAGTTTCTGGCTCGAAAGTCATCACGCAAATTGCAGATCAAATGCAAGCCAAAAAACTGCCATTGGTCAGTGACTTACGTGATGAATCAGACCATAAAAACCCAACACGTTTGGTGATTGTATTACGTTCAAATCGTATCGATGCCGATGCAGTCATGAGTCATTTGTTTGCGACAACCGATTTAGAGTCGAGCTATCGTGTCAATATGAACATGATCGGTGCTGATGGTCGTCCACAAGTCAAATCAATCCGTCGCATTTTATTAGAATGGATTGAAATTCGTAAGAGTACTGTCACACGTCGTCTTCAATATCATCTGAATAAAATTGAAAAGCGCCTACATATTCTTGGTGGTTTGATCATTGCGTATTTGAACATTGATGAAGTGATCAAAATTATTCGTGAAGAAGATCAACCTAAACCCGTGTTGATGATGCGTTTCAATATTGATGAAGTTCAGGCAGAAGCAATTTTAGAGCTTAAGTTACGCCATTTGGCAAAACTTGAAGAAATGGAAATGCGCCGTGAGCAAGAAGAACTTGAGGCCAGAGCAGCGGTGATTCGTGAACAACTTGCAAATCCAGAGTCATTAAAATCTTTGATTATCGAAGAACTTAAAGATGATGCGAAGAAGTTTGGTGATGATCGTCGTTCACCGATTGTGCAACGTGAAGAATCACAGGCCATTAGTGAACAAGATTTAATGCCTGCTGAAGCGGTAACGGTGATCCTTTCTGAGGCGGGTTGGGTTCGTGCAGCCAAAGGTCATGATATTGATGTTGAAAAATTAAATTTCCGTGCCGGTGACCAGTACTTAAGTTCAGCACAAGGTAAGTCGAATCAGAAAGTATATATTTTAGATGAAACTGGACGAAGTTATGCTTTGGCCATCAATAGTTTGCCATCGGCACGTGGTTTAGGAGAACCGTTGAGTTCAAAACTTTCTCCAGCCAATGGTGTGGGCTTTATGCAAGTCCTAATTGAAGATGAAGAAAAAGAAATAGTTGCTGTAAGTTCAAAAGGTTATGGCTTTAAATCGCAAGCTAAACAATTGGATACCAATGCCAAAGCAGGTAAAACATTCCTGACTGTTGCTGAAAATGCGACAGCAATGCCAATCGAAGTCGTTGAAAACCATACTCATTTGGCTATACTCAGCTCAGCAGGACGCCTACTTTTAATTGAATTATCTGACTTGCCAACGCTCAATAAAGGTAAAGGAAATAAGTTGATACAACTTGAAACTAATGAGTCTGTTCAGTTTATGTTAACTTTGAATTTAGATGAAGTAATACAAGTGCTTGCAGGGCAACAACAATTAAAATTAAAAGGGGAAGATTTACAGAAATATATCGGTAAACGCGCATCAAAAGGTCAGTTGTTGCCGCGCGGATATCAAAAAGCAAATAAACTGTTGATTCAAAGATAAAACTAGCATCCTTGGATTGAAATACGTTATATATGCAAAGTGTTCGTGAAAATGGATGCAATATTGAGCACAAAGAAGCCAAAAAATTATGTTCAATATTGAGAAAAACAGTTTAAAACTAAGGATTACTGATTGGAGATTATGGCATTATGGAAAAAGTTTGGTTCGCTGAATATCAAAAAACTGGGATTCCAGAAACAGTAGAATTGCCACAGGAAAATAGCTCTCTTATTGATATTTTTGAGCGTAATTTCCAAAAATTTGGTTCACGTGATGCCTTTATCTTCATGGATAAAGTGATGTCATTCAGTGATCTTGAATTGGCAAGCCGTAAATTTGCAACCTATTTGCAAAGTTTAGGTTTGGCAAAAGGTTCACGTGTTGCAGTGATGATGCCTAACGTCCTTCAGTATCCAGTTGTCGCTTTAGGTGTGCTCCGTGCAGGTTTGGTACTTGTAAATGTGAACCCACTTTATACAGCACGTGAATTAGAACACCAACTTAATGATTCAGGCGCTGAAGCGTTGGTCATTGTTGAAAACTTTGCGACAGTTTATCAAGCGATTATTGGTAAAACACCAGTAAAACATGTTGTCATTGCTTCGGTTGGCGATATGTTAGGTACCTTAAAAGGTACTTTGGTAAATTTTGTTTTACGTAAAGTGCGTAAACAAATTCCAGATTGGAATATTCCAGGACATACTAAGTTTAATGCTGCATTGGCAAAAGTAAGTCCAAGTAATTATAAACGTCCAACCATGACACTCAGTGATACTGCTGTACTTCAGTACACAGGCGGTACTACGGGTGTTTCAAAAGGAGCGGAACTTACCCACCGTAACTTAGTTGCAAACTTGTTGCAATGTGACGGTATTTTCCAAAGTAAATTTGGCCAAGGTGATGGCGCTAAAGATGATCGTATCTTCTGTGCTTTACCGCTTTATCACATCTTCGCATTTATGGTTTGTGCGATGTATGGTATGTATAAAGGTCAAGCAAATATTCTGATTCCAAATCCACGTGATTTACCTGCAGTGATTAAAGAATTACGTAAATACCAACCAGGTTTCTTCCCTGCGGTAAATACCTTGTTTAATGCGCTGGTGCATAATGAAGAATTTAGACAGCTCGACTTCAGTAAGTTAAAAATGGCGATGGGCGGTGGTATGGCCGTGTTACCGTCAACTGCTGAAGAATGGAAAAAAGTTACAGGAACCATCATTATTGAAGGTTATGGTTTATCTGAAACTTCTCCAGTCGCAACTGCAAACCCACCTGCAACGACTGAGTTTAGTGGCACAATTGGTATTCCTTTACCACTGACGGATGTTGCGATCTTAGATGATGATGGCAATCATTTGTCACAAGGCGAGCAGGGTGAAATCTCGATTCGTGGTCCTCAAGTCATGAAAGGCTATTGGAATCGTCCAGATGAAACTGCAAAAGTCATGACAGCGGACGGTTATTTCCGTACAGGTGATATTGGGATCATGGATACCCGTGGTTATTTCAAAATTGTCGATCGTAAGAAAGACATGATTTTAGTATCTGGCTTCAATGTCTATCCTTCTGAAATTGAAGAAGTGATTGCGCAACATCCTAAAGTGCTTGAAGTGGCTGCAATTGGTGTGCCTGATGAAAAATCTGGTGAAGTGCCAAAACTATTTGTAGTGAAAAAAGATCCATCTTTAACCACTGAAGAAGTTCTTGAATATGCAAAAGAAAACCTAACCGGTTATAAACGTCCGCGTTATGTTGAGTTTATGGATGATTTACCAAAATCAAATGTAGGTAAAATCCTACGTAAAGATTTACGTAAATAATTGAAAAATTAAAGATAAAAAAGCGCCAATAGTGGCGCTTTTTTATCTTCGATGTAAAATAATCAATCGATTTATGCGGTGATTTCAACATTTATTTTTTGTGAGAACGAATATACCAACCATCAATATAGGGGCGGCTTAAGCCAACAATTGCTGTAAAGGTTAGCATAGTGCCCATTTGACGCCCTAGTGCAGAAGGATGAATACTGCCATAGCTAAAATAAATATCGATTAAACAGTATACGACAATAATAGCTAACCAAAAGTATAGATTCATACGCTTTATACCAACGGCAATAAAAGCCACCACCAAAACAATGAGCGTTCCCAAGGTGGATTGCCAATTGTAATTTGCACAAATCACGCACAAGAGAAAAGCCAAAATTGGCAATACAATTTTAAGAATACGATCAATCTCCGCTTGTTGATGGCGCTGCTTTTCTAAAACCTCAAACAATTCATTTTGATCTGGTTGCACGTTATTGTCCTCACTACACAATTTTGCAAAACTCTGCATTTAACAAAAAATATTCTGTTCATGCCATGCTATGATAACTCGCATTAACACTTCATGAGAAAAAATCATGTCTGGGATAGATGGCATCATATATTTAATTCTAATTGCCTGTTTACTTCCTTATGTTTTTACCATTATTGCAAAAGCGTCTGGTGGTTTTAAAGCTGCTGATAATCAGAATCCCCGTGAATTTTTAGCCAAAACCACAGGTTTGGCTGCACGTGCCAATGCAGTACAACAGAATAGTTTTGAGAGCTTACCTTTATTTATTGCTGCGATTTTAATGGCAGAGTATATGGTGGTATCACAACATCTCATTATGATGTTAGGCATCGCCTATATTGTGTTACGCATTATTTATGGAATTTGCTATCTGGCGAATATTTCAGCGCTACGTACCATTATTTGGGCTTTGTCCTTAGCTTGCCCAATTATTTTATTGTTATTGGTTATTCGAATCGTCTAAACAGTTTTCGATGAAATTCATTCATTTTGATGATGCAAAATGTATAATCCGCATCTGTTTGCGCAATTTAGCGTTATAATCGACAAGATTTTAAATAAGACCTCACTTGAAAGAGTATCCTATGAGCTATAGCAATATTCCTGCTGGTAAAGATGCACCAAATGACATCTACGTAATTATCGAAATCCCAGCAAATGCTGCACCGATTAAATATGAAGTAGATAAAGATTCAGATGCTTTATTTGTAGATCGTTTCATGGGTACAGCGATGTTCTACCCAGCGAACTATGGTTATGTACCAAATACATTGTCTGAAGATGGTGACCCATTAGACGTATTGGTTGTAACTCCACACCCATTGGTACATGGTTCAGTGATTCGTTGTCGTCCTGTTGGTAAATTAAACATGGAAGATGATGGTGGTATTGATGCGAAACTGATCGCAGTTCCACATGACAAATTGACTCCACTTTATAAAGATGTGAAAGAATATTCAGATCTTCCTGCTTTATTATTGAATCAAATTGAACATTTCTTTGCACATTACAAAGACTTAGAGCCTGGTAAATGGGTTAAATTGACAGGTTGGGAAAGTTCAGAAGTTGCAAAAGCTGAAGTCTTAAAAGCAATCGAAGCTGCAAAATAAGCCAGAATAAAACGTGGTTTGAAGATTGAAAAATGTTCAAACCCATAAAAAAACCTGCATGATTCAGTGCAGGTTTTTTTGTTTCTGTGGATTTATTCTAAATTAGAAAAATTTCACAGGAATGTCTAAGAAAATACGCCATTCATTGGTATCACCAATATAGACAGGATTATACGCTTCACTTGCACGGTAGTAAGAGTGACGTAGACGTAAGCTCGCATCTTTTGCAAAACCACTTTGCATGGTGTATTTCACCTGATTAAAGAATTCACGTTCTTGTGCATCATCAGTTACATTGCGGACTTTAATATCCCAACCATAAACAAATGCTGTGGTCCAATTTAAGCCAGCAACACCATAATTGCTAAAGTCTAGGTTATATTGAACTTGTGCTGATTTTTCATGGTTACCAATAAAATCAGACATATAAGAGTTTGGTAGATAAATACTTTGGAAACCGTCAGCATTTTGACCATAGTCATAACCCACATCACCTGTATTTTGTTGGTAAGCCAACATCACAGTGTGCGGACCTTGATTATAAGTAGAAGACAATGCCCAGATATTATTGGTTTTTTCTACGCCTGCTTTACCTGTATTTGCATAATCCGCATCAACAGGACCTGTTGCAGAATAGGTATTGGCATTTTTATCAAACTTGGTGTGATAACCACTGAAATCAAAAGTTAAAGAACTTTGATTTGCCAATGGGTATTTATAATTTGCATTGATATAATGACGTTCTAACGCATTTTTAGAATCTAAACCATAATAAGACGCGCTAAGCTGGTCATCAAATTTGTATTTAGCACCCCAAACAATCGCATCATCTAATTTATTACCATCAGTCTTGATCTGATCAGACATTTGGTCTTTGGTGAATTTACCCGCAACAAGTTCTAAATTTTTAATTTCATGGCTGGTTAATAACGTACCTGTAAAATATTCAGGAACAAGACGCGTTGTATTACTTGCAAGTACAGGTAAGTCGAGAACTTGCGTACCATAACGTACAGTTGTATTTGAGAAACGAGCTTTTACGTTTGCGCCACCACGTGCCCAATGATCATATGGATCAACTCGTCCATTTGCGTCTCTTGCACCATTATTTTTGAGTGCAATCATATTATTGCCAGCATGGGTGTTTGGACCGATTTTAAAAGAACCATCGCCAACTACACCAACACCGAAACCGACGATACCTTGAGTGAAGCCAGAATCTAAGTCAACAATTGCAGTTTGTGCAAATGAGCTTTGATCGTCAATACCATGTTTTTTATCACGAAGAATATAACCTGTACGAAACAATACAGAACCTTTGGCATCTTCAACGAACCCTTTTGCATCACTTTGTTCGCTAGCAAATGTAGGGGATATTAGAACCGCGTTAATTAATACAGCTAAAGTAAGTTTTGGAGCATTCAACATGAATTGCCTCGTGAACGAGAATAGATTGCACTGACTGATCGAATTCAGAACAGATTGTGGATGAATTGTATATTTAATCTATAAAAAGGGAATCTCTTTTGCTTAAAAATATTACATTTCTGTAATGTTTTACACAATATTAATTTCTTTTCTTATGAAAAAAAGTTCTAAAGAATTGTTAAAATGCTGATTTTATGTGAAATATGAAATAAATTGAAAAATATGCTGAATTTATGTCCATGTTTTTTACCAAAAATTTAAAAACACAGTAAAATTCGCCTTTATTTATACGCCCACCCGTTTGTCATCATGAACTCACTTATTTCTAAACTGTTATGGGCAATGCCTATCTGTATCACGTCGTGCCCAGCATTTGCTGAAGAAGCAAATGTCTTGGTTAAAAATGGCATGATCTCTGGAAATGTGGGACTGGTATCCAAGTACATCTATCGAGGTGGAATTGAAAATGATGATGTCGCTGTGCAAGGCGGTTTAAGTTATGCACATAAAAGTGGCATCACGGTGGGGTATTGGGGTTCTACACTGAGCTACAACCCTGCAGATGATACGCAAGATCATGGTTTTGAAAATAATTTTTATTTGGCTTATGCTCAAGAAATTGCGCAAAATTGGAGCTATAACTTAAAAACCACTGCATATGTTTATCATAAAGGCGGTACTGTTTATGCTGATCAAGCAGATCATCGTAAAACCACCTATACAGATCTATCCGCTGAGCTGAGTTATAAAAATTTAACCGCAGGTGCTTCAGTGATGTTAGCCGATGCATCCTCTGCCAATGCGGGTGATGTTTATCTAAGCATCGCGTATCGTCATGCTTTGGTTAAAGATTTTATTTTCAACACTTCTATTGGTGCATCTTTATATAACAGTCATCATGATGACAGTATTGTGCAGACAGAACAGGATTTTGCGTTAAGTGAAATGCGCTTGGGGCTCAGTAAAGTCATTGCCAATACAGGTGTTTCAGCTTCATTAGACTATGTAATTGGTGGTAAAGACCGTTTAGGTGAAGATTATAAGGATAATTTGGTATTTGGTTTGACTTATAGTTTTTAAGATTAACTTATAGTTTTTAAGATGAATATGAGTGAGTTATTTTACTTACCTATTTTATCGAAGTGTATGACCGAAGATAGGACATGCACTTTTTTTAGGCATTTTTTAAAATGTGTGCTTTTTTTGAGCAAAAATAATATGCACCATTAAAATCATCTTACATGAAAAGCTTAAAGCAATATTTATACGCTTTTTATGACAACAATAAAGCACGTTATAGAAAATTTACGCTTAGATTTTTCATACTACTTTGCATTAAAACCATGCTTAAAGTAGGTCAGTATGAATCAGTTCCATCAAGTGATGCTTGAAATAGCATATGTTCAACAACTGAAGAATAAAAAAAATTATCCACAATTTTTTACTTCTAATATATTGATTATAAATAGATTGCAACATATTTCTGAGTTTTATAAACAGCTTGAGTTTCATCTTGGCATGGCAATTGCTAATTGCTTAGGGAGTTCATCAAATTTTAGCATAACAAATAAACATCATATGATGGGGGAGCACTCAAGATGAAATTCTCAACTAAAGCACTAACATTGGCAGTTCTATCGTCTACAGCAACAATAGCAATGGCGGAGGATACGACGCTTTCACAATTAGGTTTAAGTTTTTCAGGCAGTGCTGCTTTAACGAGTGACTACCGTTTTCGTGGTGTTACTCAAGCTCAAAATGATCCAGCTGTGCAAGCCACTTTTGCATTGACACATTCTTCTGGTTTGTATGCGGGTGTATTTGGTTCAAATGTGAATTTTGGCGGTCCAGATCCACATTTAGAGCTTGACCCTTATATTGGTTATTCTACAGCACTTGAAGGTTTTGCGAGCAAGCCAGTTCTAGATGTCGGTCTTTGGTATTATAACTACCCAAGTGCAAGTGATTTAAATTGGTTAGAACTGTACGGTAAATTAACCTTTAAAAATGCATTTACGGAAGGTGATAGCATTCTTACCAATATTAACTATACCAATGATTATGCTGGCGCAGATGCGAGTAGCTGGAATGTGAATGCAGGCTATTCAGTACCATTTGGTTCTACAGGTTTTGGTGGTGTTGCGAATGTCGGTTATACCGTTGTTACAGATGACGATAAATATAACTTCAATGGCGATGATAATTATGTGGACTGGAAAGTAGGTGTAACTTATGTACCAAAATCAATTCCAAGTCTGACAGCAGAACTTGCTGCGATTGGTACAAATACGGATACAGACGGTTTAACTAATGTAGCAAAACGAGCTGTTGAAACAGGTGCAGTGTTTACTTTAACTAAAGCGTTCTAAGCGCAAATTAAAATCTATAAAGGTGACCATGAGTCACCTTTATTTTTTGCGATTTTGAAATCAAATTAGGCTTTCACTTCAAATGCTGGATGATATTTTACCGTTCCTTGTGGAATGCTTTGGTTAAATGTAAGGGCTTGAAAATATTCAGCAGGCACACCTTCAAGGATCAAACGGTCATGAGGCTGAAAGCCAAATTTGGAATAATAGGCAGGATCTCCAAGCACAACACATCCTGCGGCATTGAATTGTTGTAACTGCTGTAATGCGTGGTGGATTAAAGCTTTGCCAACCCCTTGCTGTTGATATTCTGGTGCAACTGAAATTGGACCTAAACCATACCAATGTTGTGCGCCAGAAGAAATCTCCACAGGTGAAATTGCCACATGCCCAATAATCTGTTGATCCAATTCAGCAACAACTGAAATGGTTAATTGATTTGCCTCTCTGAGTGCATTGACGATCAAGTGTTCAGTATGGTCGGTATGCGCTGCATTTAGAAAAGCCAGTTGAGTGAGATTGAAAATATTTTCAATGTCGTCTGCATGTTCGTTGCGTAAGGTTAAATTTAGCATGTTATTTATCTTCTATACGTCATAGCTTGGATTCTAAGATTGAGTTCCCCGATATGACAAGGCTTCGGTTAAATGGGCACTTTGGATTTGCTCACTTTGAGCTAAATCTGCAATGGTCCTTGAAACACGTAAAATACGATGATACGCCCGCGCAGATAAATTCAAACGTTGTTGTGCCATTTCGAGCATTTGCTTGGATGTTTCATCTAAAATCACATATTTTTCTAAGTCTTTTGGCGATAAGCTGTGATTTAAATGCCCTTGTCTTTGGATTTGAAAATCACACGCATCAATTACCCGTTCCCGTACTGTTGCTGAATCTTCGACAGGCGTTTGATCCTGTAATTCTTGTGCTTTTAATGGTGGCACATCGATATGGAGATCAATACGATCCAATAATGGACCTGAAATTCGGTTTTGATACCGTTTAATTGCTTCGGCAGAACATTGGCAGCGACTGTCTTGGTTAAATGCATAACCACAAGGGCAGGGGTTCATTGCTGCAATCAATTGAAAGTTTGCAGGAAATGTAATTTGGCGTGATGCTCTAGAAATAACGATTTCTTTAGATTCAAGTGGTTGCCTTAAAAATTCGAGCACTTTTTTGTCAAACTCAGGCAATTCATCTAAAAATAGTACACCTAGGTGCGCCAGCGTAATCTCTCCAGGTTTTGGATTTGAACCGCCACCGACAAGAGCGATTGCAGACGCGGTATGGTGCGGGGCGCGAAATGGGCGCTGTCCAAAATGGTGTTTAGTCTTGGCAATTGAATAAATGCTGGCAACTTCAAGATTTTCTTGTGGATTTAAGGCTGGCAAAATACTCGGTAAGCGAGAAGCTAACAGGGTTTTACCTGTACCTGATGGGCCTTTAAATAAAAGAGAGTGTCCACCTGCTGCTGAAATTTCTAAAGCGCGCCGCGGGCGTAGTTGTCCTTTGACATCTGCCAAATCAAATTTGTAGGCATTGTTTTGCTGTACTTTTTGCCGAACAGTTACATCAATTTTTTGTAGGTTTAAGAAATGCTCACAGACTTGTTTTAAGTGCTGTGCAGCAAACACCTGAAACTCAGGCAATTGCGCTGCTTCTGCGGCATTTTCCTGTGGCAACATCAATTGATGCTTGGCCATTTGACATGCCATCGCAATGGTTAATGTTCCTGTGCTGGGCCTTAAGTGCCCATCCAGTGCCAACTCACCAATAAACTCAAAATGATCTGTGACATTTTCGGGAAGTTGCCCTGTGGCAATCAAGATACCAAGTGCAATGGGCAGATCTAAACGAGAGCCATCTTTGGGAAGATCCGCAGGTGCGAGATTGATGGTTAAGCGTTTGCTTGGGAATTGATAACCACTGTTAATGATGGCAGATCGAACGCGATCTTTACTTTCACGAACTGCAGCTTCAGCTAAGCCAACAATTGTTAAAGAAGGAAGCCCTGCACTAACATGGACCTCAACTTCAATTAAAGGTGCATGTAGCCCGAGCAAGCCTCGGGTATAAATTTTTGCTAAAGACATTGTTGTTTTCCACTTGTGCTTTATTTTTAATCATTATTATATTTTTTGCACCAATAATGTGCAAATTTAGTTTACTTTTTATCCTGAATCAGTATCTCAAGTGCTTTGACCTGTTCTTGTAAATCGGTCAAGCGTAAATTGGCATTATTTAGTGCAGTCTTTTGGCGTTCAATTTCGTCTTTTGAAACGATATCCATTTTAGAAATGGCTTCATTCAGTAAGGCGCGTAAATTATGTTCTATGTCTTTTTTAGGCTGATCGACCTGTTCCAAAATTGCTTGTAATAATGTTTCAATCATGAGGAATCCAAATGAGTAATGTTCTTTGCCTAGTGTAACATCGCGTATTGATTTTATTTAAGTAATTTTTTATCCGATGCGTAAAGCATGATGTCTCCTATAATTTAGCAATGAAATCTAAAAAAACACGCAATATTATGTGTTTTTTAAAGTTGCAACTTCACCTAAGTATATACAATAGGTTATAAAGGCAATGCATGTTGATTGAATTAATCACCCCAACCATTAATAAGATTGGCATGAAAATTGAACATAAAACCTTACTGGTGAAATAAGCCGAAGGAAAACAATATGAAGCTCGTAACTGCAATTGTAAAACCGTTTAAATTAGATGACGTGCGTGAAGCACTGTCTGATATAGGCGTTCAAGGGATTACCGTAACTGAAGTTAAAGGTTTTGGTCGTCAAAAGGGGCATACTGAACTTTATCGTGGCGCTGAGTATGTTGTTGATTTTCTGCCTAAAGTGAAAATCGAAATCGCAATCAGTGATGACATGGTAGATTCAGTGATTGAATCTATTACACGCGTTGCTAGCACTGGCAAAATTGGTGATGGAAAAATTTTCGTGACTAATTTAGAGCAAGTAATTCGTATTCGTACAGGTGAAACAGGTCCAGACGCTGTTTAATTTGGCACGAAGATTGCTGGTTATGTATATCAATACATAACTCACAAAATTAGGTTGGGGGATACGAATGAAAAAAATGCTATTAGCGCTCAGCCTGTCTGGCGCACTTCTTGGCGGATCAGTTGCGTGGGCAGAAGAAAACGTAGCTGAGCCTGCATCTACAGCTGTTACAACGGCAAGTGATGTGACTGCAACGGTTGCCGATGTATCGGCGACTGTTGCGCCTGAAACGGTGACTGCCACAGCTGCTCCAGCAGAGGCAGAAAAACCAACTTTAAATACAGGTGATACAGCGTGGATTCTTGTATCTACAGCACTTGTATTGCTAATGACAATTCCCGGTTTAGCATTGTTCTACGGCGGTATGGTTCGTAAGAAAAATGTGCTTGCCACCATGGCGCAAAGCTTTACTGCCGCAGCAGTGGTCAGCATCGTATGGGTGGTCATTGGTTATTCACTTGCATTTGGTTCTGGTAACGCTTTTATTGGTGGTTTCGATAAAATCATGTTATCTGGAATTACAACAGATGCGCTGAGTGGCACAATTCCAGAAATTCTTTTCGTTATTTTCCAAATGACTTTTGCGATTATTACCGTTGCCATTATCAGTGGTTCTGTGGCTGATCGTATGAAATTCAGTGCTTGGATCACATTTATTACGATTTGGGTCATTATTGTTTATGCACCGATTGCACACTGGGTATGGGGTGGTGGCTGGTTAATGAATGATGGCGCGCTTGATTTTGCTGGTGGTACTGTTGTTCATATTAACTCGGGTGTTGCTGGTCTAGTTGCTGCGTATTTACTGGGTAAACGTATGGGCTTAGGCAAAGAATCTATGGCACCACATAACTTAACTTTAACTGTATTGGGTGCAAGCTTGGTATGGGTCGGTTGGTTTGGTTTCAATGGTGGTTCTGCTTTAGGTGCAAATGGTTCAGCAGCGTATGCTTTGGTCACAACTCAAATCGCAGCCGCAGCGGCAGCAATTGCTTGGTTAGTGGTTGAAAAAATTGTTCGTGGTAAAGGTTCAGTATTGGGTGCAGCATCTGGTGCAGTTGCTGGTCTGGTTGTGATTACGCCAGCAGCAGGTTTTGTGACGGTAAGTGGTGCGTTGATCATGGGCTTAATCGGTGGTGTGGTGTGCTTCTGGGGGATCTCTGGTCTTAAACGTATCCTTAAAGCAGATGACTCATTGGATGCATTTGGTTTACATGGTGTAGGCGGTATTGTTGGTGCGATTTTAACAGCTGTATTTGCCAGCTCATTCATTATGGGCGACAAAGCACCGACAGATGTCATGCATCAATTATGGGTACAAGTTGAAGGTGTGTTAGCAACAATCGCATACTCAGCAGTTGTGACCTTTATCCTACTTAAAATTATCGATGTTGTGATTGGGATCCGTGTTGAATCTGATGATGAGCGTATGGGGCTTGATTTAAGCCAACATGGCGAACGTATCGAATAATCAATCTAATTAGAATAATAACTATATATAGTATAAAACAGTCCGTAAGGGCTGTTTTTTTTCCATATCTTGCGAAAGGCTCAACAAAATCAGGTTTTTTTGCTACACTAGATGAAATCATGAATTTTGTTCAATAAAACCACTATGCATTGTCCATTTTGCAACGCTGCAGATAGTAAAGTAATCGACTCTCGTTTGGCCGCTGAAGGTAGCCAGATTCGTCGACGTCGTGAATGTATCAGTTGTGGCGAACGTTTTACGACATTTGAAAGTTATGAAGTGGTCATGCCACGCGTGACCAAGTCAGATGGTAAAAATGAACCGTTTGACGAAGCAAAATTACGACGTTCTTTAATGCACGCTTTACAAAAAAGACCCGTGACTCAAGAACAGATTGAAACCGTCATTAGTGATATTCAATTGCAAATTCGCCGCCTCGGTGAACGTGATGTACGTTCACGCACCATTGGTGAAATTGTCATGAAATCGTTGTTTGCATTGGATCATGTGGCTTATGTGCGTTTTGCGTCGGTGTATCAAGATTTCCAAGATATTGATGCGTTTCGTCATCAAATTGAACAAATGCAAGATTGTGGGCAAGACCACTAATTTTATTTTTGAACGTTATTGATTAGGAATTTTATGTCTGAGTTTGATTCAAATTCTAAACCCGAAGATTATGTAAACATAGATCAGGTTTGGATGCAGAAAGCAATTGAGCTCGCGAAGCTTGGACAATATTCCACACGACCAAACCCGAACGTCGGTTGTGTCATTGTAAAAGATGGGCAATGGGTGGGAGAGGGTTTTCATCCTAGAGCTGGTCAGCCACACGCCGAAGTTTTTGCCATGCGTCAAGCAGGCGAGTCTGCCAAGGGCGCAACCGCGTATGTCACTTTGGAACCTTGTGCGCATTATGGCCGTACACCGCCTTGTGCTAAAGGCTTGGTTGAAGCGGGTGTCAGCAAAGTTGTTGTTGCATGCGCTGATCCAAATCCTTTGGTGGCGGGAAAAGGCGTGGATATTTTACGTCAGGCAGGGATTGAGGTTGAAACAGGGGTTTGTGAGCAACAAGCGGCACAACTCAATCAAGGTTTTTTAAAAGCAATGGCAACGGGTGTGCCTTATGTACGGTTAAAGGTTGCGTCAAGTTTAGATGGCCGTACGGCAATGGCGTCTGGTGAGTCTAAATGGATCACTGGGGCTGAATCACGTCAAGATGTTCAGCATTGGCGGGCCATTTCAGGTGCAGTGATTACCGGGATCGATACCATTTTGGCAGATGACCCTCAATTAAATGTGCGTTCATTGGGCGATATTGATATTGCAACGATTGTCCAGCCTAAGCGGGTGATTTTAGACCGACAAGGGCGTTTGCCACTCAATGCTCAAATTCTTAGCGCGCCTGAAACAGTGATGGTCATGGGACCATTTCGTCAAGAACTTGCCAAGCTGGGCGTGGTACAATTAGAAGTTCAATCTTTAAAAGATTTGCTTGCGACTTTAAAAGATTTCCAAATTTATGATGTGTTGGTTGAGGCAGGTGCGACATTATCTACTGCATTTTTGCAGGAAAAACTGGTGGATGAATTAATCAGTTATGTTGCGCCAACCTTTTTAGGACAATCAGCACGTGCCATGTTCAATGCCGAATTTGAAACGATGGCACAACAATTACGTTTTAAGTTACAAGATGTTCATCAGTTTGGTGATGACATTCGCTTAAGACTTATCCCTTCACAAGAGTCAGTATGAATCCAGAGTCAACATCATCGGTTTACCATAAACGTCGTCATGCTGCGCGTACAACAGATGAATATCTTTTTCATCAGTTGGTTCCCTATCTGGGAAACAAACGTCGTTTGTTGCATCTGATTCTTGAAGCGCTTGAAATCACAGGTACTTTGAATCCTAAGGGTAAACGCGCCCCGATTTTTGCCGATTTTTTTGCAGGCAGTGGGGTGGTTTCACGTTTAGCACGTCAAAATGGCTATCGGGTGATTGCCAATGATTGGGAACCGTATAGCCATGCATTAAATCATGCCATTTTGGCATGCACAGATGCACCTGCATTTAAAGAATTGGGTGGGTATCAAAAAGCCATCGATTATTTAAACCGTTTACCTGAAGTGAAAGGATGGGTTACGCATAACCTTTGTCCGCGGAATGATGAAATTTATGACCCCGCACGAGACCGTTTGTTTTTTAAACGCCGTAATGGGATGCGTATAGATGCAATTCGTCAGCAAATTGCCACTTGGCAAGCACAGGGTGCAATTGACGATGTAGAAATGAGTGCCTTATTGGCACCTTTGCTCTATTCAGCAAGTTTTGTCAGTAATACCAGCGGTGTATTTAAAAGCTTCCATCATGGTTGGGGCGGTAAAACCCAAACTGCGTTGGAACGGATTGAGTCTTTATTATGGCTTACACCGAGCCGCTTTAGTGAAGTCGGGCAGAATAAGCAGAAAACCCCAATGGCAGAGGTGTGGTGTGTAGATGCACAGCACTTGGCAAATCAAATGAGTGGTTTTGAAGTTGATGTGGCTTATCTAGATCCACCGTATAACCAACATGCTTATAGTAGTAATTATCATGTACTCAACTCGTTAACACTGTGGGATCAAGTTGATTTACCGACACCGGATACCAAAGGTTTTAAAAGTGGGATTGACCGTGCGTGGCGTAAAGAACGTCCAAGTCCTTATAATTCTTCTAAGCATGCACAAGAAGCTTATGAGAATTTGTTGGAAACGATTAATGCGCGTTATATTCTCACCAGTTACTCAACCGATGGAAATATTGAGGCCAAAGACTTATTGGCGGCCAATCTGAAACGTGGCAAAGTCACCTTATTGACTCAGGATGTGCCTCGTTATCGTGTCAGTAAACAGCGTCAGTCTGAACGCGCACGTGTGCTTGAGTTTATTGTAATCACCGATACCCATGCTAAGTCTGGACCACCATTGCGTCAGCTGTTGGGTCAACTCTATCATTTTGCAGAATTGGGTGGTGTGGATACCTCAGGTGTAAGTACGCAACTGGCCTTATGGTAAGAATGCACCTTTGCCTTTAAAATATGGGCAAATGCAAAATAAACACGATTGAACTTCATCAGTTCCTCTCACTGCAGCAGTAGGTAGAATTATGTTCACAGGTATCATTGAAAGTTTGGGTAAAGTCGAAAGTTTACAAAATGTAGGCGGTGATGTGCGCTTACGTATTCAGACAGACTTGGATATGTCTGATGTACATTTGGGCGACTCTATTGCAACCAATGGGATTTGTTTAACTGTGATCGACTGGGGTGAAAACTGGTACGCTGCTGATGTGTCCCGTGAAAGCTTAAATCGTTCGACTTTAGCAAGTTGGAAAGCGGGGCAGGCGGTCAATGTAGAAAAAGCAATGTTGCCAACAACACGCTTCGGTGGACATATCGTTAGTGGACATGTCGATGCTGTGGGTGAAATCACCGTAGTGCGTTCAGATGCTCGCTCACTGTATTTCGAAGTCACTGCACCTGTTGAAATTGCTAAATATTTGGCTGAAAAAGGTTCTGTGACTGTAGATGGAATTAGCCTCACCATCAATCATTTACGTGGAAATATCTTAAGTTTAAATTTAATTCCACATACTGCTGAACGGACCAATATTGGAACGTGGAAAGTGGGCTCTCAAGTGAATTTAGAAGTCGATGTATTGGCACGTTATATAGAAAGATTGTTACTTGGTGATAAAGCTGCTGAGCCAAAAGCAGAGTCTAAACTCAGTATGGAATTTCTGGCAGCCAATGGTTTTTTAAAATAAATAAAAACCAAAACCGATTAAAAAAAGCCTAATTTATTTAGGCCTTTTAATATATACATGATTAAATTAGGCTAATATATCGTGAATTCTTCTGTAAGAGAGTTGAGTATTGCTTGAATTTTTATTGCATTTAGAACAATTATTGCCCACTTTTTTAGAAAATTACGGGCTGTGGATTTATGCCATTTTGTTTCTAATCATTTTTGCAGAAACTGGCTCAGTCTTTATGTTTTTTCTCCCTGGCGATAGTTTATTGATCGCTGTCGGTGCTTTATGTTCTACCGCTGAATCTGTGCATTTGCACTATATGGGTGTGTTGCTGATTATTGCTTCAATTTTGGGGTATATGGTGAACTATTATACGGGACGTGCGCTGGGTTTTAAGTTTTTCCACGCGCATTCACGTTGGTTTAAGCCTGAATATATTAAAAAGACCAACCATTATTTTGAAAAGCATGGTGGAAAAACCATTCTGGTTGCCCGTTTTGTGCCTTTTGTTCGTTCTTTTGCTCCTTTTGCAGCGGGTGCAGGGCATATGAAAATGCCTGTATTCATGTTGTATAACATTTTAGGCGGATGGATTTGGATTGCGCTGTTACTTGGTGCGGGTTATGGCGCGGGTAATTTATTATCTTTACTGCTCGATTCATTTTAATCAGATTCAAACAGTCATAAACTGCCCCGATGAATAAGCCGAATGCTGATCCTCAACATTCGGCTTATTCATATTGAGAATAGAATAAAAACGCGAGTGGTTTTATTTAAGAAATCAGCTGTATTTATTAAAATAATCTGCTGCTATTTTTACGCACTGACACAAAAAAATATCCAGAAAGTGCAAACAGAAAAAGCTTTCAAATCGCCAAAGTGCTAACATTTTGCAAGTTTTAAAATCTTAATGCTGGTGAGCAAAAATGTTAATACAACGTGGTGGGTTAAAAGTTGTGGCTGGGCTTGGAATTTCAGGCGTTTCAGCCGTAAATTTTCTTCATGAAAATGGCTACCGTGTTGCAGTCACAGATTCTCGTGAAGTTCCACCAGGACATGAGCAAATTCCAGCAGCAGTTCAAACCAGCTTCGGTCAACTCGATCAAGATTTACTTTTACAAGCTGAAGAAATTGTCATTAGCCCGGGGTTAGATCCTCAGTTACCAGCAATTCAAGCTGCGATTGCAAAAGGCATTCCAGTCATCAGTGAAATTCAAATTCTCCGCCGTGCTACAGATAAACCGATTGTGGCGATTACTGGCTCAAATGCAAAAAGTACCGTGACCACTTTGATTGGCCTAATGGCGCAAGAAGCAGGAGTAAAGGTTGCGGTAGGGGGTAACTTGGGTCGTCCTGCTTTAGATTTAACCCATGATGATCCAGATGTTTATATCCTTGAACTTTCAAGCTTTCAATTGGAAGCAACCTCGAGTTTAAATGCCGAAGTGGCTGTGGTCTTGAACATGAGTGAAGACCACTTGGACCGTCATGGGGATATGGCAGGTTACCATGCGGCAAAACATCGTATTTTCCAAGGTGTGAAAAAAGTCGTATATAACCGTGATGATTCATTGACTCGCCCATTGGTGCCAGATGTCACACCGATGCAAAGCTTTGGGCTCAATGCACCTGATTTAAAACAATACGGTATTCTAAGAGAAGATAACGGTACGATTTGGTTAGCGCGAGGTCGTGAACGTCTACTCAAAAGTTCAGAGATGTATATCCAAGGAACGCATAATGTTGCCAATGCTTTGGCATGTTTAGCTTTGGGTGAAGCGATTGGTTTACCAATGGACAAAATGCTTGAAACCTTAAAAACCTTTAAAGGTTTAGAGCACCGTTGCGAATTCGTTAAAGAAGTGAATGGCGTTCGTTATTATAATGATTCTAAAGGTACCAATATCGGTGCAACTTTAGCGGCATTGGACGGTTTAGGTGCTGCAATTGAAGCCCAAGGTGGTCAGGTTGCAATTATTTTGGGTGGTCAGGGCAAAGGGCAGGACTTTACTGCACTACGTGAGTCTCTGCAAAAATATGCCAAAGTTGCGGTACTGATGGGTGAAGATCGCTCAATCATTGAAAATGCCATTGCAGGGACAACAACGCTGCTACATGCAGCATCTTTGCAACAAGCTGTAGAACTTTGTCAACAACATACGCATGCGCAAGATGTAGTGCTATTATCACCTGCATGTGCAAGCTTTGATATGTTTACAGGCTATCCTGAGCGTGGTCATCGCTTTGTTGAATATGTAAATGCTCTAAACTAAAAAGAATCATAAGGAAATAAAGTATGGCTGGGTTAGCTCAGACGACTATAAGTAAGATTCACCAAGTGTATGATCGCTGGATGCCAAAATTGCCGGCAGAGATTACACCGCGTAATGTACTGATATTTTGCGTCATTTCATTGTTGTGTATTGGTACGGTGATGGTGGCTTCGGCTTCAATGCCTTATGCCGAACGGATGCATGAAAACGAATTTCACTATGTGATTCGTCATGCAATTTCGATCGTGGTGGCTTTTGTTGCGGCGGCAATTACCTATCGAGTTTCACTCAACCTTTGGTTTAAAAATACCTTTCCATTGTGGTTGATCACCATTGCTTTATTACTCGCCGTCTTGGTGGTGGGTACAGAAGTAAATGGTTCAACACGCTGGATTCGTGTAGGTGGATTTACCTTGCAGGCAACCGAAGTCGCCAAGGTGATGATGGCCATATTTACCGCAGACTATGTGGTTCGTCGTGCTGAAGAGGTCCGTAATAATATTAAGGGCTTGGTACGTCTAGGTGTGGTGATGTTGCTGACGGTCGGACTAATTATTGCAGAGCCTGACTTAGGGGCAACAGTGGTGATTGCTGTTTCGATGCTGGGTGTGTTCTTCTTGGCTGGTGCACCCATGATCCAGTTCGGCTTTGCATTTGGTGCGATTCTGGTGGCATTTGTATCCTTAATCGTGTTTGAACCATATCGTTATGAACGCTTAATGTCATTCTCAAACCCTTGGGCTGATCCTTTGGGCTCTGGTTATCAATTGTCGAATGCCTTGATGGCCTTTGGTCGTGGTGAATGGTTTGGGGTAGGCTTAGGACATAGTATTCAAAAAATGTCTTATCTGCCTGAAGCACATACTGACTTTATGTTGGCAATTTTAGGTGAAGAATTCGGTTTCTTTGGTATTTCGACCGTTTTGCTGCTCTCATTTGTGATGTTGATTTGCTGTATTCGTATCGGTCAGCGTGCGCTCAATCATCAATATTTGCGCGCAGGTTACTTGGCTTACGGGATCAGTATTATTTTCTTATTACAGATCTTGGTGAATGCTGGTATGAATATGGGCATGTTGCCGACCAAGGGGCTAACGCTTCCATTTATTAGTTATGGTGGTTCATCTTTAATTATGTGTGCGGTGATGATCAGTTTAATTCTCAAAATTGATGCAACCACCAAGGATGCCAATCCAGCGCGAGAAGAGTCTAGTTTTTAATTTTTTATTGAGCTCAAATAGGGAAGCCATTTGATCACAAATGGCTTTTTTTATGGGTAATTTAGTTTGGATTTTGCGTATTGCAATATTTTAATGCCGATTGGGTGGTCTTAAATTTTACCCAATCCCAAGTTTGATAACCGGACTCACTCAGTCGTAATACATCTATCGCTGTTGGGGAATAATAAAACGAAGTTTCCAATACATCATTGGCATAAATCTTGATCTGATGTTTTCCAGCGGTATTTGCAAGTTTAAGTTTGATTGGGGTTTTGTGATCGACCTTCATGATTGCAGAGCGATCGACTTGAACTGAATAAGTTGGTAATGGTTTACCCCATTGTTCACGTGGTGCGCCACTCATTTCATCAATAACAGCAGTTTTAGAAATCGGGGAAATACATAAAATTGCCATTTGTGCATAGACCTCGGTGAGGCCTATGATCATGAGAAAACTCAGCGTTATTAGATTTTTTAAAAGGTTCATCTCAATCCTGAATGATGTTGGTATTCTTATGTTGGTATTGTTGCTTAATCAGGGATTACTGATAAATGGATTGTAGCGTTGTCCCTTGAGGAATGCGAGAAATATCCCATTGAGCGACAGCTTGAGCCAACATGAGATCTGGCTGATCTAGGTCTACTGGAGCTTGTCCAAGTGCTATAATCGCTTGTAACAGCAATTCAGGTGCATGTTTGAGATCAAGCGCTTGCGCAAGGTTTTGTTTAGAGAGTTTTTGCCCCAAATGATTCATGGCGAGGGGTAAGTGCATATATTCAAGAGCGGGATAACCCAAAAGCTGTCCTAGCCAAATTTGACGTTCAGTATTATCCAATAAATCCGCACCACGCACGACATGGCTGATTTCTTGTAAATAATCATCGACAACGACTGCCAGTTGATAATTGATAATGCCATCACGACGCTTTAGTACAAAGTCACCCAAATCGCGTTGTAAGTTCGCGCAATGTTGTCCTTGCAAGCGGTCATTGAAACAAATGTTTTGATCAGAAACTTTTACACGAATGGCTTGGTCTTGAAAGTCGAGCTGTTTGTCTCGGCAGGTGCCAGCATAGATATGATTTGAGCCTAATATTTTACGGGTACATTCACAGGCATAAACGAAATGTTTTTGTTTGAGTTGTTCGATTACAGATTGATAAATGTCTAAGCGATGTCGTTGATAAATGATTTCATCATCAGATTGGAAGCCAAAAGCATCTAGGCACTTTAAAATATGCTGTTCGCTGTCAGGGTAAATACGAGGGATATCTGTGTCTTCAATGCGGACGATCCATTGCCCATGATGAGCTTTAGCATCGCAATAACTCGCGACAGCGGTCACTAAGGAGCCAAAATGTAATGGCCCTGTGGGGGAGGGTGCAAACCGACCTTTGTAGGCAGTACTCTTCCTCCCTCCCTTTGGAAAAGAGAGGGTTGGGGAGGAATTTGACACAGTATTAACCGTTATTTTGCTTCTCTTTGATCTCTGCAAGGGTTTTACAGTCGATACATAAAGTTGCAGTTGGTCGTGCTTCTAAACGGCGTAAACCAATTTCGATACCGCAAGTTTCACAGAAACCATAGTCATCATTTTTAATCGCTTCAATAGATTGCTCTATTTTACGAATAAGTTTACGTTCACGGTCACGGGTACGTAATTCAATGGCAAACTCTTCTTCTTGCGTCGCACGGTCATTTACATCAGGTAAAGAAGAAGATTCATCTTGCATTGTATTTAGGGTGCGATCCACTTCCGACATCAATTCTGCTTTCCATGCCAGCAAAATTTTACGAAAATGTTCGAGTTGCCCCTCAGACATGTATTCTTCATTTTTCTTTGGCTGATAAGGCTCGATACCGAATAGACTTGCTGTAGTACCGTTTTCATTGGTCTTCGGCTTGGTTTTACGCACTCGCTTTACAGACTTATCATCTGCAATTGCTGTTTGTTCTTCCAAGACTTGATTTTGGTTGTCATTCGCCATAAAGGGCATTCCTCATCATATACGTATTATCTATACGCAAAAAATATGGTGATATGCAAGTATTTTTATCACTACCAACAGAATGAATCTATCGGGGGCGTCATCATATAGATTTTTTTACCAAGATGAAAGTCACCTAACCCTGAATTCGACTTTCTGCATATCTCGTTGGACGAATAACTTAATAGAAAAAAACCAAAATGAAAAGCTAGTAACCTGAAATTTCTTCATTAATTGTAACTTTGAAGTGATCCAAGCGGTGTACAGAGGTCTCAAATTCACCATTGGCTTTTAAATGTAAGCAACGGTAACCAGGCGCAATCGGATCAAATGAAAACTCTTGGCTGAGGGGTTTAAATTGTACACACGTCGCAGGCGTAGAAATAAACTGTATTCCATTCCATACATTATAGGATTCTTGATGGACATGACCATGTAACACGGCTTTGATGTTATCAAAGGGTTCGAGTACGGTTTTTAATTCATCGGCATTTTTGAGCTTATGTTGATCGAGCCATTTGGAATGCATATCAAAAGGATTGTGATGACAGGCGATAAGGATAAACTTGTCACGCAATTGTTCCAATAGCCGTTTTAGATGGACCAATTGTTCCGTTTGAATGTTTCCATCGGTACGTCCACCCACAGCACTATTCAGCAAAATGATACGCCATTGATCTAACTCAATCACTGCTGGAATAGGTTCTGGCGAATGGAACGGGAACAAGTTTATATTGTCGTGATTTCCCGGAATTTGATAAAAATCGACACCAAAACGCTGCATATATTCTAAATAGCGCGCATAAGTTTCTGGAAATGCAGCTTGAGCCAAATCACCAGTATGTAAAATCAGATCGATATTTTTATAGCGTTGCTGAATATCATCCATGACGGCATGAAAGCTTTCTTCAGGATTAATCCCGACAAACTCTGCATCAGGTTTATCCATCAGGTGTGTATCTGTGATTTGGATAATCACTCTATCTTTATCTGTTTGCGGCAATATCTCTGATTGCATGCCTTTCCCCTAGACATCTTCAAATGCATGCAAGTGCTGTTGTAGCCATTGCAAAGCCATAATCACAGGTGCATTTTTTAAACGATTACTTTTTAATAATAGACTCAAATCTGAATAATCAATGATATGAAGTTGGATATTTTCACCTTCATCTGGCATACCAAACACACCACCTTCAGCAGGTAATGCGGCTTGCGCTACATAGAGATGAAATATTTCATCACATGCACCAGCAGATGGATAGAAGCTAAACAGGTGTTTGATTTGGTTTAATTCACATCCAGATTCTTCGATGCTTTCCCGTCGAATGCAACTTTCTGGAGATTCATCTCCATCAAGTACGCCTGCAATGATTTCGAGTTGCCAAGGTGAAATTTCATCATCAATTGCCCCCACACGAAACTGTTCAATCAATGCAAATTTTTGTTGTTGATCATTATAAATCAGTACACCAGCAGCTTCTTTACGGCGAATTAATTCACGTTGAATGGCTGAGGTATATTCAGTTTGATTAAATAATCGGTGTCGCAAGCTCACTTTTTCGACTTGAACAAAACCTTTAAAGGCATATTCACGAGATTGTATTTCTACATCATTATGGGTGTAGGTTGCTTGCTGAATGATGTTCATGTGCACAGTTAGGATGAAACATATTCACTTCATCCTAACTGAGAAATAGTGAAAGACAAAAGTTTTTTTTAATCTTTACACTTTATGGTACAACTTTTGCCCTTGTTCCTGATAAACGGATTTCATGGTTTTGAGACCATCTTCTATAAGCGTTTCGCTATTTACAGGGTGGGCTGCATTTTGTTGATTTTGTGCATAATCTCGCACGTTTTGGGTGATTTTCATCGAACAGAACTTAGGTCCGCACATTGAACAGAAGTGTGCTGACTTATGTGCTTCTTTAGGCATGGTTTCATCATGCATTGATCTTGCAGTATCAGGATCTAAGCTGAGATTGAATTGATCTTCCCAACGGAACTCAAAGCGTGCTTTAGATAAAGCATTGTCACGAACTTGTGCGCCCGGATGACCTTTGGCTAAATCCGCCGCATGGGCTGCGATTTTATAGGTGATAATCCCGTCTTTAACATCTTTCTTATTGGGCAGACCCAAATGCTCTTTAGGGGTCACATAACACAACATTGCAGTGCCGTACCAACCAATCATCGCTGCACCAATCGCAGAGGTAATATGGTCATAGCCTGGAGCAATATCGGTGGTGAGGGGTCCAAGAGTATAGAAAGGTGCTTCCTGACAAACTTCAAGTTGCAAGTCCATATTTTCTTTGACCATATGCATTGGAACATGGCCTGGTCCTTCGATCATGACCTGAACATCATGTTTCCATGCCCGATGGGTCAGTTCACCTAAAGTGCGTAATTCAGAAAATTGTGCTTCATCATTGGCATCCTGAATACAGCCCGGACGTAAACCATCACCTAAGCTGAAAGATACATCATAGGCTTTCATGATTTCGCAGATTTCATCAAAATGCGTATAGAGGAAGTTTTCTTCATGATGCGCCAAACACCATTGCGCCATGATCGAACCACCGCGTGATACGATCCCCGTTAAACGATTGGCTGTCATCGGCACATAACGTAATAAGACCCCGGCATGGATGGTGAAATAATCAACACCTTGTTCAGCTTGTTCAATCAGAGTGTCTTTAAAGATTTCCCATGTCAGGTCTTCAGCAACACCATCGACTTTCTCAAGTGCTTGATAAATTGGTACCGTACCAATTGGAACTGGTGAGTTGCGGATAATCCATTCACGGGTTTCATGGATATTTTTACCCGTCGATAAGTCCATGATGGTGTCAGCACCCCAACGGGTTGCCCAGGTCATTTTCGACACTTCTTCATCAATCGATGAACCCAAAGCTGAGTTGCCAATATTGGCATTGATTTTTACCAAGAAATTACGCCCAATGATCATGGGTTCGCATTCAGGATGGTTAATATTGGCGGGAATAATGGCACGACCTTCAGCGACTTCTTTACGCACAAATTCAGGGGTAATCTCCATGAGGTTGTGTGCACCAAAATTTTGTCCTGCATGCTGGCGCATATCAACACCTTCATGCTGGCGCTGATTTTCACGAATCGCAATGTATTCCATTTCAGGCGTGATGATGCCTTGTTTGGCATAATGCATTTGTGTGACATTGTTGCCTGTTTTTGCACGACGTGGTTTTTGAATATGGGCAAAACGGATTTCAGCAGTACGAATATCTTTCAGACGTTCTTGGCCAAATTTAGAGGTTAAGCTGGCTAAATGCTCAGTATCGGCACGTTCTTCAATCCAAGTTTCACGGACATTGGGTAAGCCTTTATTCAAATCAATGTGTACGTTGGGATCGGTATAAACACCTGAAGTATCGTAGACCATAATCGGTGGGTTTTTTTCACCCCCAAGGCCTGTCGGTGTATCCGTGAGTTCAATTTCACGCATCGGTACTTGAATATCTGGGCGTGAACCTTGAATATAAACTTTTTTAGATGCGGGTAAAATTCGAGTCAGATCTTTGGCTTCTTGCTCGTGTTGAGCCAATTGATCAGCAGGGGATAGATTCGTTAATTGGTTCATTACAATGATCCTTATGAATGACATCAACGAATCAAGCACGACCAAAAACGGTGGCAAATTTAGTCTATTTTATCTGCTAAATTCATCATCAGAATAAAGCGCTATTGCGACAAAAATAGATAAACTATGGGCTGTCAGTTTTTAGATGCTTGATTCCTACGCAGGTCTTAACCTGATCAGGTTCAACGGTACTTTAGTTTAAGTTTTGGCAAGGAGATGCAAAACTGACTAAATCTCAGCGAGGAATTACTCGCGCTCCGTCAAGCGATGTTTAAATCTTAGCATGTTCTCATTAAAAATATGCTGGCATACAGATATCAATTTCAATTATTTTTTTGAGCCAGAATTTCCTCGACAGATTTTCTAATTTTTTGTTCAAATGCTTCACGTTGTGCCCGGATCTCTTGCTGCTCAGGTGAGTTATCTTCAGGATACTGTCTAGATGGTTTTGGCATTTGTTGCCAAAGTGTTTCACTTGTATTGATTAAATTCACAAATTTCTGTGCAATTTGGCTACTTGCAGTTTTACTTTTTGCAATTTTTTCAATCGCTTTGATTGCTTGTTCATCTGCAATTTTATCGTCATCGAACCAGAGCGTGCGGGTGTTGTCCTCGCCTTGAAAAAGTGCACTACGGTATTGTTCAATGTTCTCTACGACTTGAGGTTTAAAATGGTTGTTGGGGTAGTCTTTATTGAATTTTTCCCAATATAACAGTCGATTGGCCACTTCATCAAAACTAATTGCTAGCCCTGCATCCATAATATAGTTGGCACCTGTATACTCTTTACGGATCTGTTTAAAGTAGACCTGATCTGATTTTTCTAAATAGGGGGCAAAAATATCCAGATCATATTGTGGATGCTGTACAAAGGTGTATTCACCTTCACCGATATAAAATTTTGCTAAATATAAGTCCTTTGCATGATCAACTAAATACTTCTCACGTGGTTTTAACTTTTTATACAGTTCTTGTTTTTGTTGAGCTGTCATAGACTGACCGTCTGCAAGTGTATCGGTCATATATTGAAAGACTTCAGGCGAGGCATCCGCGATGAGTTTTTGATAAATGCTTTCAATTTTTGCTTGCCATTGATAGCGTATTTTTAATGGAGTAGATGCGAGACATTTTTTTAATAATTGATTGAGGTCATTTAAATCTTCAACGATGACCGTTTTTTCTAATTTTTTGATGCTTTTATCTATCTCGTTACAGTCTTGTGGAAGTGCTGGTATTTCAGCTCTACTGGTCTGAGTCGCTTTAGATGCTGCTTTAGTTGTCTCAATTGTTTGATTATTATCGTGTTTTTGGCAGGCGCTGAATAGGGTGCACAGGCAGAGTGTTGTGAGTGATAGATGTTGTTTTAAAGCTTTCATAGTATGACGGTTGTTGTATATTTTTGAATGCCACAAGGATAATAAAAATTGAGCTAAAATAACATCTAACTGTTAGAACAAATTGCATCACTAAAGCAATCTTTTTTAACATGCTTAAAATCGATTGGGCTTAAATTTAGATATTGATTGAGCTGGGACAGCGCCAATAATTGAGGGATATTTTCCAGTTTAGTGCGTTCTTTTTCACTAATTTGAATTTTTTGCTGTCTTTGCTCTTTGCTCATTGTTAAAAAATGAACAAACTTCTTGGCCTGTGCTGAAAGCTCACCATCATTGGACTTTGCTAAGCGTTCAATCACCAACCAGCTGGCTGCATCGATATCAGTTTGATTTTCAAAGCTGGTCGATATAGGTGCTTCTTCAGTGCCTAAAAACAATAGACTGCTATATGCATTTTTTAAGAACTGTGCATCATGTAAAAAAGGGCTAGTGGGATAAGTTTGTAGATATTCTTGCCAAAACTTAGCTCTTTTTGCAATTTCTTCAGCCTCAATATCGGGTTTATGGTTTTTAAAAAGCGGTTGGGTATTTTGTTCTGCAAGATTTTCGATAAAAACTTGTTCAGGTGCAGTCAGATATGGGGCGAAAACTTTGGCTAAATATTGCGGGCTTCTCCGATAGACAATTTTATCATCTGTTTGTTCGCTCAGCTCAATATAAGCTTGGCCTTTGTGACGTAATAAATATTGGTCACGTAGATTAAGTTGTTCAAATTTACTCTGTTGAATAGTGGGGTATGCAGCTTGATCTAAAGCATAGTTTTCAAATGCTTGCTGTTGTTCTGACGTGCGCTCAATCTGTAAAAATTGTTGATACATACGTTTCGACTGATGCATCAATTCCATTTGTTCCGCAGGTTTCATCAAGGGCAAACACATACGAATATCTTGATTGACTTGTTCTATTGCAAGCGTGGTTCTTTTTGCATTGATTGCCAGCATCTCATTTTTGAGATTTTGGCAAATTTGCGTTAAATCAGGAATTGGATTTTCTTTTTGCGGCGCTTCTTTGGATTCTTTGACAATGTCGGTTGTGGGTTTTTGACACGCGATAACCACCATGCAACTCAAGATAACGAGTATGCCTGAAATGAGAAAATGAAGGATATTGCGAGGAAATTTCATTCGACCAGCATTTAAAAGAAGCTCAGTTTTGTTCGATGCCATTGTCGCTGAATCGAGGCTAAATAAATGAAATATTTTGTAGTTTTGTGATAATGAAACGTTACTTTTTGCAAGAAACTGAGTCATGTGTCTGATTTAAGATCTGCAAAAATTAACCTGAGTACAGCATCGTGAATTTGCTGTAAACGGACGCTCTCAGCAAAGTTACATATGTAAATTCAGCAAATTGTAGTAGTATCTTTACTCTAAATTGCTTTGATCAGAAGTGAAATGAGCGATATTGAGAAATTCATTTGAAAGAAAAATACTTGTCATAAAACATTCATAATGAATATGCTTTAATATTAACCCATAAAAATAGTTTTTGTTGCGTGTGGAGCATCTGACCTTGAGCCCAAGTAATCCTGTATTAAACCATCATATATCTTCTCAATTTAATGAGGACTTACAGGATGTGAATACCAAATTTATGACCATGGGCGGTTTGGTAGAACAACAAGTCGCAAATGCAGTGCATGCGTTATTGGACACCAATGCCAATATGGCCATTGATGTTCAATTCCAAGACAATACAGTTAATCGTTATGAACGAGAAATTGATGAAGCACTGACTTTGATTTTGGCGCGTCGTCATCCAGCTGCAATCGACTTACGTATGGTGATTGCCATGAGTAAAGCCAATACCGATTTAGAACGTATTGGTGATGAAGCTGCAAAAATTGCCCGTATTGCACAGACTTTATGTGAAGAGGGCGAATCGCCGCGTGGCTATATGGAAACACGGCATATTGGCAATCAAGTGCGTGTCATGATTCATGATGCTTTAGATGCTTTTGCGCGTGTGGATGCAGAACAAGCATTAAAAGTTTTGTTGGCCGATGCCGATATTGACCGTGAATATCAATCCGCGACTCGTACACTGATGACCTATATGATCGAAGATCCACGTCATATTAGTCGTGTCATCAATGTGATGTGGGTATTGCGTTCACTCGAGCGAATTGGTGACCATGCCCGTAATATCTCAGAACAAGTCATTTATATGGCAAAAGGTTTTGATGCGCGACATACCAGTGTTGAAGAGATTGAACAAAAAGTTCAAGGTAAGTAATTGAATTTATAAATAAAAAGACCTGAATGATTCAGGTCTTTTTATTTGAAAATTTAAGATCACAAAAAGAAAATTACACTTGAGCAAGTGCTTGTTCTAAGTCTGCAATCAAGTCATCAATATGTTCAATCCCCACAGATAAACGCACCATATCAATACTCACGCCTGCTGCTTTTAGCTCTGTTTCATTCAGTTGACGATGCGTGGTAGTTGCTGGATGACAGGCTAAACTTTTTGCATCACCAATATTCACCAGACGCGTAAACAGCTGTAATGCATCGATAAAACGGGTGCCACCTTCACGACCATCTTCAACACCAAAAGACAGAATTGCAGACGGTTTACCTTTGACGTACTTTTGTGCCAAAGCATGTTGTGGATGATCTTTTAAACCAGCATAGTTGACCCATTTTACTTTTGGGTGTGCCTGTAAATATTCAGCAACTTTTTGTGCATTTTCAGTATGGCGTTCCATACGCAAATTCAGTGTTTCTAAGCCTTGTAAAATTAAGAATACGCTGAGCGGGCTGATTGCTGCGCCTGTATTTCTTAATGGAACAACACGTGCACGGGCGATATATGCCGCAGCACCCAAAGCTTCTACATAGTTCACCCCATGATAACTTGGATCTGGGGTGTTTAAGACTTTGAAGCGATCGGGATATTTGCCCCAAGGGAATTTACCGCTATCGACAATCGCGCCACCAATCGAATTACCATGACCGCCAATATACTTGGTCAATGAATGCACCACGATATCTGCACCATGTTCAAAAGGTTTCAGTAGGGCAGGTGTTGCAACAGTATTATCCACAATCACGGGTACACCATATTCATGTGCGATTTTAGCAATGGCATCTAGGTCAATAATATTACCCAGCGGATTGCCAATCGACTCAACGAAAACCAATTTGGTTTTTTCATCAATTAAGCCGCGCAATGCTTCAGGATCTTGGTAATCAAAGAAACGCACTTCAATGCCTTGTTTTGGCAAAGTGTGGGCAAATAAATTATATGTTCCACCATAGAGTGTTGAAACCGATGCAATATTGTCACCCGCTTCTGCAATGGTCTGGATAGAATAGGTGATCGCAGACATACCCGAAGCCAATGCTAAAGCACCAATACCGCCTTCAAGCGCACTCAGACGTTGCTCAAGCACAGCGGTCGTTGGATTCATGATCCGCGTATAAATATTACCCTGAACTTTGAGGTCAAATAGATCCGCACCATGTTGGGTATTATCAAAGGCATAAGAGGTGGTCTGATAAATTGGAACGGCTACCGCTTTAGTGGTTGCTTCTGGTTCATAGCCTGCATGTATGGCAAGAGTTTCGTCTTTATATGTCATGTTCTTCCGTCAACTTTTTATTAAATTTCAATAGAGTGTAACAAATAAATATATGAAGTAAACAAGGGTTTATATATTTTAAAATCATAAAAACAGATAAAGCCAACAATGCAGCCCGAGATAAATTGAGTTTCGACGAGGAAAAACAGACCGAATATCGCTGAGTTTGTGAGCTGTCATTGTGGTGTCATTTGCTGAAATTAGCATAACAAATTCTATAAATTCAGTTATTAAAAACACAATGAAAAAAGCAGCAATAAATAAACTGACCCGCCATAAAAGCACTTTAACTTTAGTCCTCTGTAGTTTACTGGGTTTGACCGCATGTTCTGATGATGATCAAGATTCAACAACACAGAAGACCTTAACCCAAAATATAACATTGGCATTTGGTGATGAAGCCTGTGTAATGGGGGGAACACGTATTCAGAGCGGTTTAGATCGCAATGGCAATGGCAAACTTGAAGCCAGTGAAATCACTAAAACAGAAAACAGTTGTAAGCCCAATTTGTTTGCGCAAGGTGTAGCATTACCGTTTAATGTATTGGGACGATACCCTGCGAATGGTACGACCATTGATAGCACATTTGATATTCGTCAGGGTGGTTTTGGTTCTGATGTTGCTGCGCATCCAAGCAATAAAAAGCAATTCTATGCATTGACCGATCGGGGGCCAAATGCAGACTTTACTGATAAATTATATGGCGCAGGTAAGGTTTTTGCCATTCCAGACTATGTGCCGAAAATTGGTTTATTTGAAGTTCAAGACAATGGCACTGTGAAATTAATTAAAACCATCAATTTAAAAGATCGCGATGGAAAAGACATCACGGGATTACCCAATACTTCAGCTTTAGGCGGCACAGGGGAAACACCGTATGATGTTAATGGGAAAGTGATTACTGTAGATCCAACCAAGCCTTACGATGTGGTGAATAATCCAATTAGACTGGATGATTATGGTTTGGATAGTGAAGGGATCACTGCACTTAACGATGGTACGTTCTGGGTCAGCGATGAATATGGACCACATATTGTGCATTATGATGCCAATGGTAAAGAAATAGGGCGTATCAACCCATTTAAGGCTGATAAACGCAACAATTGGACTTTGCCAAATGAGTTTAGCTATCGCCGTGCCAATCGAGGGATGGAAGGCTTAACCATTAGCCCAGACCAAAAAACTTTGGTTGGGATTATGCAATCGACCATGAGTTTACCAAATAAAAATGTCAATAAATCAACATTGACGCGTATTGTGACGATTAATCTTGAAACAGGAAAAGTCGCACAATATTTATATCAGCAAGAGATAGCTGAAAATTCAAACTCTGCCATTATTGCCCTCAGTGCAACACAATTTCTGGTTTTAGAACGTGATGGATTGTTTTATAAAGATACGCCAAATGTGATGAAAAATGTCTATCGTATTGATTTAAGCAAAGCCACCAATTTAGAAGATATTCAAACACAAAATGATGTCAAACAAGACGAAAAGCTCGGTTTAACCATTGCGGGCAAGACCTTAGAAGAATACCAATTGGATAAAGGCTGGGACGGTTTAAAAGCATTTAATATTTTTCCAGCACCTAAAACATTGGTACTGGATATGGGGAAAGCGGTTAAATATCCACATGATAAAATGGAAGGTCTGTGGTTGATCAATAGTACGACACTTGGGATTTTAAATGATGACGATATGGGGCTTTGGAATAATGCCAAAGGCATGGAGCCAAAGTATCTGGATGCAGCACGGACACGTATTGATATCAATACTTTATACATCATGGATAAATTGAATTTAAAAGGCCAATAATTGCATAACAACAGCCGCCCAAGAGGCGGCTTTTCTATCAGCATCATTTAAAAATAATAGGTTCCTCAATGAAAAAAATAGCCATTCTCACCGTTTTAACGAGTTTAATGACTGCAACTGCTTGGGCTGTACCGCAAGTGACATCACGTGAATATAAGTTGTTGTTACAGCCAGACAAATTTAGCTATGCCAATGAGTCCGCCAACGTAAATAGCTATATGCAACAAGCCAAAACGGTTATTGCACAACAAATTAACCGTACAGTTTCAGGAACGATGATCTTAGACAAGCAACGCCAAATACGTTTTTATGATTCACCCAGCAGTTGCCTACTCAATAATATGGGCTATAGCTTTCGAGAACGGATTGAAAACGGAGCATCTGAAGTGACGCTTAAATTTAGAAGCTATGATCATTATCTGTCTGATTTTTCCGATTTGAGTAGCTCGACTGCAGGAGCCAAAACTAAGCTTGAAGATGATATCACGCAAACAGCAACACAAGGGTTTTTGGTGGGGTCCAGTAAATCCACCACAGTGGCAAATACACGGACAATCAATAAGTTTTTAGACATCCATACGCATTTTCCAAAATTTAAAGAAACCTTTGCCATCAGTGATAATCAGCTGTTATCACCTGTAGGTGGACTCACCCTTTATGAACGAAGTTATCGTGGGGTCAGCATTGATTTAGGCGAGTTTGATGCAGAGGTAGATATGAGTTTATGGTATACCCAAGCACCTTATGCAGGATTAAAACCTACTGTAGTTGAAGTCTCGTTTAAGTACCAAGACCCAAATGCAAATTACACCAATAAGGTTGTACAACGTGCTGCCATTAGTTTTTCTGCTTTGAAAACATTGTCAAACTACAATGCACCAAGTTCAACTCAAACCAAGACGCAATTTGTATATCAGTATCAGCCGAATTTTTGTTCGTGATCATGTGTGAGGTCGCGATTTGATCGCATGTATTGGTGTGGAAAAATGTTTTCTTGATGCTTTTAAAATATCTCAATCAATTGGACAAATCTGAACAAAAATAGATAAATTCAGCGTATAATTGACGGTATTTATTTATTCGCATTTTGCGAATTTCTATTCATTATAGAGGAGTCCTACGTGGCCCAATATATTTACACGATGAACCGTGTGTCGAAGATGGTTCCGCCTAAGCGCGAAATCCTAAAAGACATCTCTTTATCATTTTTCCCAGGTGCAAAAATTGGTGTACTTGGTTTAAACGGTGCAGGTAAATCTACCCTACTCCGTATTATGGCTGGCGTAGATAAAGATTTCTCAGGTGAAGCTCGTGCGCAACCAGGTATTAAAATCGGTTATCTAGAGCAAGAACCACCATTAGATCCAAATAAAGATGTACGTGGAAACGTTGAAGATGGTTTACGTGAACCATTAGATGCATTGGCACGTTTAGATGAAGTTTTTGCTGAATATGCAGCTGAAGATGCTGACTTTGATGCACTTGCAAAAGAGCAAGAGAAATTAGAAGCAATTATCCATGCTTGGGATGCACACAACCTTAGCAACCAAATGGATCAAGCTGCAGCAGCATTGAATCTTCCAGCATGGGATTCTGACGTAAGCTTACTTTCAGGTGGTGAACGTCGTCGTGTAGCATTGTGTCGTTTGTTATTGTCTAAACCAGACATGTTATTGCTGGACGAACCGACTAACCATTTGGATGCAGAATCTGTATCTTGGTTAGAGCGTTTCTTAAAAGACTTTGCTGGTACAATCGTTGCGATTACCCATGACCGTTATTTCTTGGATAACGTTGCAGAGTGGATTCTTGAGCTTGACCGTGGACATGGTATTCCTTACCAAGGTAACTATTCTTCTTGGTTGGAACAAAAGAATGCACGTTTAGAGCAGGAAAATAAACAAGAAGAATCTTTTGCTAAAGCATTGAAAAAAGAATTGGAATGGGTTCGTTCAAATGCTAAAGGTCAGCAAAAGAAAAACAAAGCACGTATGGAGCGCTTTGAGGAGCTTAACTCACGTGAGTTCCAACAACGTAATGAAACCTCTGAAATCTATATTCCACCTGGTCCACGCCTAGGGAATAAGGTTGTAGAAGTTGAAGGCATCAGCAAATCGTTTGATGGCCGTCTACTTTATGAAAACTTATCGTTCACAGTACCACCAACTGCGATTGTCGGTATCGTTGGTCCAAACGGTGCGGGTAAAACCACTTTATTCCGTATGATGACAGGCGAACAGCAACCAGATACTGGTACAGTTGTATTGGGTGAGTCTGTAAAAGTTGCTTATGTTGGTCAGATTCGTGACACTTTAGATAACAATAAAACAGTTTGGGAAGAAGTTTCTGGCGGTTTAGATATCTTAAGAATTGGCGAATACGAGATCGCATCTCGTGCCTATATCGGTCGCTTTAACTTTAAAGGTCAAGATCAGCAAAAACGTGTTGGTGAATTGTCAGGGGGTGAACGTAACCGTTTACAACTTGCGAAGATCCTTCAGATGGGCGCCAACGTAATCTTACTGGATGAGCCATCAAACGACTTGGATATTGAAACTTTACGTGCGCTAGAGGATGCAATTCTTGTATTCCCTGGTACTGTCATGGTGGTATCGCATGACCGTTGGTTCCTTGACCGTATTGCTACACATATCTTGTCATTTGAAAATGAACAGCCAGAATTCTACGAAGGCAACTATGCTGAATATGAAGCATATCGTTTAGCACGTTTGGGTGATGCTGCTGTGCAAAAACGTACCAAATACAAAAAAATTGGTGGTTAATCACTAATTTGGTAGATCAAAAAACCAGCTTTCGAGCTGGTTTTTTTATTGTAAATAAAGCCGATAAAGTTGGTGTTGTGCTTCGAGATGACCTTGATTGGCGGCAAGCAACAACCATTTGTATGCATTCTTTTTATCTGGTGATAGGCCGAGCTGGCCTTGTAGGTAAATCATACCCAATTTATATTGTGCCGTGCTATATCCTTTAAGTGCTGAATGTAAAAAATACCAAATCGCGTTGCGTTGATATTTTTGGATTTTTTCATTTAATCGCAGATCTAAATCAAGAGGGTCACGCTGGTTGAGCGCCAGATGTTCATAACTGGTTGCGCGGTGGTAAGTATGCATTGATTCAGACATTTTAAATGCATGATAGGAACTGGAATAATGGTATTTATAGCGGATGATTTGCTTGAGTTTCCGTATTATTTTTATTAAATCCATAATGACTCACACTTATTTTTATGAAATTTTCACTATAAGATTAAAGGAAATAACCAGAATAAGTAATCCCAATAACCATGATTTTTTTTCATATAAAAGTATTGCTAAAGTGGTTCGAGATAAATCATTTGATCTCTTTCATAAATCAAAAAGTGATTATGTTGAGTGAGTCATATGGGTATTAAACTGTTTATATTAGTCGAAAAATGAGCATTGTATACTTTTAAATATTGATGAAACATAGACGGTCTTTCTATCGTGAGGCGACATGGATGTCGCCATGTTGGGTGGGGGTATAGGACGTACCCCTCACCCAACGGAAGATTTTTGTCATCTTTTCATCTCTGAAAAGTGAGGATCGCCTACGCAAAGCAATTTAAACTTTAAATATAAAGCGGGGCATTGCAAACTTGATTTTCATAGAGTTAATTTCTATGCAATGGTAAAAGTTTTATGGTTGATAAAGCTTAACTATATTTAAAAATCATATGGATTGTTTATCAGTTTTATCTTGGTGTTTTAATTCTCGGTATTTTAATTTTTGCTATTTGAATCAGGCTAAATCAATTGCATATATAAAAGAATGCCAAAATAACATTCTTCTATATATGTGCGCTCACAATCAATTAGAGGCGCATTTCAATCCCTTGTTCAGCAAGGTATTGTTTCGCTTCAGGAATAGAGTATTGACCAAAATGGAATATCGAGGCTGCCAATACAGCATCGGCACCACCTTTTAAAATACCATCTGCTAAATGTTGTAAATTACCCACACCGCCTGATGCAATGGTCGGAATGGTGACACGATCATTGATTTGACGCATTAGACCAATGTCATAACCCGCTTTCGTCCCATCTGCATCCATAGAGGTAACCAATAATTCACCTGCACCGAATTCTGCCATTTTGACTGCCCATTCAATCGCATCTATGCCTGTCGGTTTACGGCCGCCATGGGTGAAAATTTCCCATTTATTTTCACCGGTTCTTTTCGCATCGATTGCCACAACAATACATTGTGCACCAAAGCGCTGAGACGCTTCTTGAACGAACTCAGGATTAAATACCGCAGCAGAGTTGATGCTGACTTTATCTGCGCCTGCATTTAATAACAAACGAATATCTTCAACTTTACGAACACCGCCACCGACTGTAAGTGGAACAAACACACTTTCAGCCATACGTTCAACAGTACGGTAAGTGGTATCTCGGCCATTTGATGTTGCGGTAATGTCTAAAAAGGTGATTTCATCTGCACCTTGCTCATTATAACGACGGGCAACTTCTACAGGATCTCCTGCATCACGGATATCCAGAAACTGGACACCTTTCACCACACGACCATTATCTACGTCCAGGCAAGGAATAATACGTTTAGCGAGCATAATTTTTTCCAAAAATAACAGGCGATTATGAAAGTTCGTGACTTAGGTGCTACACCTCGATAGTCGAAGCGGTTATTCTATCAAACTTATGTAAGTTTTTTCGCAGGTTTTCTATGTCGGTTTATACCACTTTGAGTTTAAAAGAAGTTCAACACTTTGCAGCACCTTATGGATTAGAGGTGGTTGAACTTAAACCAATTCAAGGCGGTGTGCAAAATACCAACTATTTTATCATTTGTGCTGATGGAACACAGTTTGTATTAACATTATTTGAAAATATGGATGCACAAGCAGCAGGGGAATTAATTCCTGTCTTAGAACACTTGGGTCAACAAGGTTTGGCAGTTCCTGTCCCGTTAAAACACAGTGGTCAGTCGATTCATAGCTTAAAAGACAAGCCTGCACAAATTGCGCCACGGATGTCAGGTAAACATCCGATGCCTTCTACAATCGCTCAAGTTGAGCAAATTGCTGTAGCACAGGCCAAAATGCATGTGGCGTTACAAGACTTCCCATTACAGCGTCAAGTGGCGCGTGATCATGCCTATTGGTATAACGTTGCTCAACAAATTAAACCGACTTTGGATGTGGCGGATAGCGCTTTGCTGAATAACCTTTTAGGTTTATATGAAGCACTGACCATGATGTATCCAAATCGACCTAAAGGTTTTATTCATTCAGATTTGTTCCGTGACAATACTTTGTTTGAAGGCGATGAGTTAAAAGGCATTCTAGATTTTTATGAAATGAATCAAGATGAATTACTTTTTGACATTGCGATTACCTTAAATGACTTTTGCACAGAATATCCGAGTGTTCGCTTGAACGAAGCCAAAGCAACGGCTTTCTTAAATGCATATACCTCGATTCGTCCCCTGACTGAAGATGAAAGAGCTTGTTTAGAGTTATATTTGGCGATGGCCGCAGGTCGCTTTTGGATGATGCGTTTACAAATCGCTCAGATGAATGCCGCTGAAGCACGCACAGGTGATGATATTTTGCAGAAAAATCCGCAAGAAATGCGTAATATGTTGATTGAAAGATTAAAGTTCGTGACTGCTTAATAGCTTTTTGTGGGAAATAAAATGCGTGATCAAGGTCGTTTAGTTGAATGGTTCGATGATAAAGGCTATGGCTTTATTCAACCAAATGATGGTGTAAAAGATCGCGTATTTTTACACATCAAAGATTTTGCACAAAAAGGGCCACGCCCAATCGTGGGCTGTGCCCTTGAATATGTGGTGCAATTAGACGGCCAAGGGCGTTATAAAGCAAAACAAGTCACATATTTAAAAGCCACACAAATGGCGAAAGTCACAAGCCAGCAAGCGGCTAAAGCCAAGCAGTTGCATGCAGCAAAGCAGGCTAAATTACAGCCGATGCAAATTTTGTGCGCTGTTTATATTATTGCTTTGGCAATTTTGACCATAAGCGGTTTGCTCAATGGCATGTTTATTCTTTTTGTCAGTATTATCAATGTGATGACCTATTGGTTTTATGCACAAGATAAAGAAGCTGCGCAGAGCAATCAGCGTCGTGTTCCTGAAAATACCCTGCATATTTTAGCTTTTTTAGGTGGTTGGCCTGCAGCTTGGTTAGCACAGCAACGCTTACGACATAAAACACAAAAACAACCCTTTAAAAAGATTTATTTGTGTACCATATTCTTTAATATTTTATTGATTTTATGGTTAATTTCGCCTTTGAATATGTTTAAGATTTAAACGGGCGTTAGCAAATTTAAAAGGGCTTACAATGAATAATTATGTTGATCCAAATAATAGTAAATCTCTGACTTTAATTTTATATATCCTTTATATTGTTGCAATTTTTTCTGCGGGAATTCTTGCAATCATTGCATTGATTATCAATTATGTAAAATTGAATTCGGTCCGTGGTACGATTTTCGAAAGTCATTTTAGATGGCAAATTCGCACTTTTTGGTGGTATTTAGTCTGGACGGTAATTGCATTTATTCCGTTTATTTTTCTATTTTTCACCATGGATAATGTCAATGCCTTTGCTGGTGTTGCCGTGGGTGCTACGATTTTTTGTGCTGCCACCTTATTTATTTCTTGGATATGGATTGTCTATCGCGCCATTCGAGGCATTATTGCGCTGAATGATGATCAAGCCTTACCGATATAACTGAATAAATCACCCTTGATGGATCTTGTTCCCGAGCAATACAGCTTGATCAAAGCGTAATTTTAGTGAAAACAGCGTTCTAATTAAGAACGCTGTTTTTCTATCTCAGTTGAATTTTCTTTAAGCTGTCGTGTGTATAAAAATTTGGGTCTCCATTCACTGATGATCACCCCCAATACCACAAGTAAACCACCAAAAAGAGCCAGCAAAGGTAAGCGTTCACCTGCAATTCTTCCAAATAAAGCTGCCCAAACTGGTTCGCCAGCATAAATCACGGCAGCTTGAGAAGGATCGACAGAGCGTTGTGCCCAATTCATCGTCAATTGTAATAAAGCACTGGTTAAGCCCAGTCCAACAGCAAGCATCACCAATTGCCACGAAAAGGCTGGAATATCCAGCTCACCCACAAAAGGCATACTGGCAAATGAAATCAATGAAGCAAAAGCAAGCTGAATCACCGTTACACGCTGAATATTGACCCTCCCTGCAAAATGCCCGATGAGAATAATCTCCATAGCAATTGCAAATGAGCCAACTAATGTAATGATTTGCCCCGTATTTAAATCAATGTGATGAAAACCATTTCCTGTCAAAAAAATTAAACCGATAAACGCCAGTAAAACACCGAGCCAAGTCATGATATGTGGTCTTTTGCGAAAAATCACCCAGATAAGAATCGGTACAAGGGGCACATATAATGCTGTTAAAAATGCAGACTCACTACTGCTGATGGTTTGCATACCGACAGTTTGCGAGCCATAACCTGTGGCAATCATGCCACCAATCAGCGCACCTGCGATGAGCTCTTTTAAATTGATACCTTTTAGATATTTATAAGACAGTAATCCAACAGCAATGGTCGCTGCAGCAAAACGACAACCGACAAAAAACATAGGGGAACTATAGTTTAGGGCATAATGTACAATGACAAATGTACCACCCCAAATCATGGTCATCAGGATCAGTGCAATTTGAGGCGTTCTGGACTTTAAAAATAAAGCGAGGGGAGAGGAAGACATAAAATAAAGTAATGTAGAAGAGCAGGGCTATTTTACGCGAAAGTACAGTATTGTGCAGATGTTAAGCTGAGTAATCGGGTATTTAAATCACTCAATTGTCATGCAGTCGTGCTAGCATATTGAATTAAAATTTTGATAAAGAGAAATAAATCATGGTGATCGAACAGGCTTTATTTCATATTGTTGATGGTCAACAAATGGCTTTTGAAAAGAAATTTTATGAATTATCAGACACCTTCCGGAATGCCCAAGGTTGTGAAAAATTTAAATTAATCCGTGGTATAGAAGACAATCAAAAATACATACTACAAATTCACTGGATTGATCTTAAAACCCATACAGATGTTTTTATGAAAACAGATGAGTTTAAACAGTGGTTTACGGCAATGAAGCCCTTTTTAGCAAGTAAAATTGAAATGCAACATTTTGAAAATACATTGGTTTAAATCTGGATGTAGTGATTTAAATACCTTCTTTAACACATAAAAAAGAGAACAGCTCGGTTCTCTTTTTTAATCCAATCTATACTGGGAACTTAAAAGCCTTGTTCATCCAATAACAGCTGCGCTTCACGTAGGTTTAATGTGCCTTCGTAAATTGCACGTCCTGTGATCGCACCTAAAATACCCGGTTTACCTTTTAAATTACGCACATCATCCAGATTGGTTACACCGCCTGAGGCGATCACTGGAAGACCTGAGTATTGCGCAAGGTTTACCGTCTGTTCAACATTGACACCCTGCATCATACCATCACGTGCGATATCGGTATAAACAATGCTAGACACACCGGCATCCGCAAAACGTTTTGCAAGATCAGTGGCTTTTACATCAGTGACATTTGCCCAGCCATCAGTTGCAACCATACCATTGATCGCATCAATACCGACAATAATGTGTCCCGCAAACTTCTTACAGGCTTCTTCAACAAATTCAGGATTTTGAACTGCTTTGGTGCCGATGATGACAAAAGAAACGCCCGCATCTAAATAATGTTCGATTGTTTCCAAAGAGCGAATACCACCGCCAATCTGGATTGGCAGTTCAGGCTGTGCTTTTGCAATTGCTTCAACGACAGGTTTATGAATTGGTGTTCCAGCAAAAGCCCCATTCAAATCAACCAAATGCAAACGACGAGCGCCTTCATTTACCCAATGCTGTGCTGTTGCAACAGGATCATCAGAAAATACGGTATCGTCTTCCATACGACCTTGTTTTAAACGAACACATTTACCATCTTTCAGGTCAATTGCCGGGATGATCAGCATGCTTTCGCTCCTTGCTTAATCTCAATGAAGAATTTATTGATCATCATCTTAGCAAAAACTTGATCAATTTCTAAGTGTCAGTTTAGGCTTTTATTGGGGCGAATGCTCAATTTAAGCTGAGTATGTGCAATCGTGTCAGGTATTAAGTCTAAATCCAGTAAGGCTTCGAAAATTAAAAGTGCAGCATAGGCATCGGCTGCTGCATATTCAATTTGTGGTGTTGTGAGAATTTTACGTGCCCAATTTGAGGTGCTAATAGATTTACTTTTAGGGAAATTGACTTGGAATAGTAATGCCATGGCATTTTTAATTCCTAAAGGATTATTGAAGCCAAACCTCGAAAAGCATTTTGAAAGTTCGATGACACTGTTGAGTTGCATGCCTTTTTTACGGAATAAATGTGCATCATTTTTTAAGCCAAAACCAACTTTAATCTGATCAGGATTTTCAAAAAAGGTCGCTAGAAAAGCCAAAATATCTGGGGAAACTTGAAATAAATAGGCTTTTTCAAATGTCGCCAATTGAATAAGATGTGGGCCAGTTTGAATTTCACCTTTATTAAAGGTAGGTTTGGACTCAGTATCGAAACCAAAAATGTGCGCCGTTTTTAATTCTGCTTCAATCGCTTGGCATTGTTGCAAGCTATTGACTACAACAATGTTACTCAAAGGCAAATTTTGAAAACGGGGAAAGCTCTGAATTTGTTCTTTACTAGGAAGTTGCTGAGTTTGAATATTCACAAATTTAAGCTCACAAATTTTAGTCGACCAGTTTAAGCATTAAAAATATTAACCATATTGTGTTATAACAAACTTTGAATAAAAGATGATAGTTTTGTGGGTCAAAAACACAGGAATAAATTGTATGGTTGAAAAAGATGATGATCTTTTTATAGAAGGCGCCAAGCGTTTAAAGCAATTAATTCAGGATAAAAATATAAAAGCCAGTGATATTGTTAACGTACTGGAAACTTCAAAAGGAACCATGACCAAATGGTTGCAAAACTCAACACCGTCGAGTGCGCAAAGCTTAATTGAATTGGCGCGTTTAGTTGGGATGACTGAACGCTGGAATATGGAATCTAAACAGCAAGATAAAGCAGATCTGGTGACCAAAGCATATGCTGAGTCTGAATTGGATTTAAGTCATGTCACCATGGAACAATTGATTAACGAAATTAAAGACCGTTACGCAGCTTTAAATTTAAAGGCAGATATCAAGATCAGTGTAGAGCCATTAGAAGGTGGTTTTGTCACCAAAGAGTAAAATAACCACCTTATAAAAATAGGGTGGTTATTTCGGCTGACTTATTCAGATTGATTGATTTGTTGTTGATATTGCTGAAATTGTTGCGCTTGGTCAAGGTAACTTTGATATGCTGGGATTGCTGTAACTGCAAGGATTAGAATACTAATCGGGAAGATCACAATATAAATCCAAGCCAATACTTTTTCCCAACCACGAGTAATTCGAGGTGCGCCATAGTTATTTGTCCCAGCATCTCCTTTTGCACAGCTTAAATAAACAAAAAAGAATAAATTCACCAAAGGTAAAAGCATAAGAAGAGATAACCAGCCACTTTGGTTTTTGTCATGTAAGCGACGGATTGTAAAAATAAAACTGAAGTAGATCACCGCGATATAAATAATAATCGCAACTGCGCCGAGTATAAAGATGAGCGTATTTGAAGGTGAGTTACTTAAAGCAGGGATGAATAATGCAGCGATAATACCCAGTACAAACATGGATAGACCCAACAGCATATTCCAGCCTAAATAGGATAATCGACCAAAACGGCCACTGGCACTTAAAGCTGAATCATAGGTTTGAAAATTAGAAGACATTGTTATGTTCCTAGAATGAATTAAGGTTTTTAAATCAATTTTTAAAATCAATTGTTGGATTTTTATTCAATTTGGTTGAATCATAATAAACAGACGATAAAAAATAAAGTCCAAATAAAATAAAAAAATCAAGCCAATTGCAATTGACTTGATTTTTAGAGATATAAATCGGGATGAAATTGACCTGAATGAATCAGATTTTCCATTCCACAAAGTTTTTCAGTAACTGTAAACCTGCTGTATGGCTCTTTTCAGGATGGAACTGTGTCGCAAATAAATTTTCTTTATGAATAGCCGTACAGAACTGCAAACCATAATCACATGTTGCAGCAACAAGAGACGGGTCTTTGGGTTCGACATAATAGCTATGTACAAAGTAAAAACGGCTATCTTGATCAATATCTTTCCACATTGGGTGATTTGGATCTGTCTGATGGACTTGGTTCCAGCCCATATGAGGGACTTTTAAGCCGTCCATATCTGGAAAATGTTTTACCACACCTTCAAAAATACCCAGCGCTTGAGTACCCGCATTTTCCTCTGATGATTCAAGCAAAGCTTGCATGCCGACACAAATGGCAAGTACCGGTTTATTAAACGCAGCATGGCGCACAACCTCATCAATACCTGCTTCATGCATCCCCTGCATACAATCACGCATTGCACCTACACCGGGAAATACGATTTTATCTGCCTGAGCAATTAATTTTGGATCATTTGTGACATCTACAGTTGCGCCAACATGTTCGAGTGCTTTGGCTGCTGAATGAAGATTTCCCATGCCATAGTCAAGAAGGGCAATACGGGTCATTACAAGGTTCCTTTCGTCGATGCAACAGTATTTTCTGCACGCGGATCAACTTCACACGCCATGCGAAGCGCACGTGCAAATGCTTTAAAAACACTTTCAATTTGGTGATGGCTATTTTTGCCTTTTAAATTGTCAATGTGCAAAGTCATTAAAGCGTGATTTACAAAGCCTTGGAAAAACTCGGAAAATAAATCCACATCAAAACTGCCGATACGGGCACGTGTAAATGGGATATCCATCCATAAACCTGGACGACCTGATAAATCAACCACGACACGGCTTAAAGCTTCATCAAGTGGTGCATAGAAATGACCATAACGTTTTAAGCCTTTTTTATCACCGAGTGCTTGCGCAAATGCTTGGCCTAGTGTGATTCCACAGTCTTCTACAGTATGGTGATCATCGATTTCTAAGTCGCCATCACAATGAATATCGATGTCAAATAAACCATGACGCTTGATTTGATCAACCATATGGTCTAAAAAGGGAACACCTGTATTGAGCGTGCCTTGACCAGTACCATCAAGATTCACACGAACTCGAATTTTAGTTTCGTTGGTGTTTCTTACCACTTCACTGATACGTTGCGCCATAGACACGTTCCTCAAAAAACGTCAAAAATTAAAAGTTTGATGTAAAGATATTTCGCTGTGACGAAAGTGACAGCATATTAGATTGCTCAGGAGGGTTAATCAATGCCTATTACCGTACATGCTAAAACTTCACTAGAAAATGAAGAAGTTCGCGATCAGCTTGAGCGATTATATGACACCAGTCCCGAGTTTGGGGATGGTCATGATGCCATAGAACAACTTGAGCAAAACTTGGCTCATTATACCTTACTTTATGTCGCAGAATTTAATACAAAGATTATTGGTGCGTTATGGTGTACGGGACAAGGTGAAAGTCGGACTTTGGAAAATATTGTGGTACATCCTGCTAACCGCGGACGTGGTGTTGCAGAGCGTTTGGTCGAAGAAGTTTGTCGTATCGAGGAAGAAAAAGGCATTAAAAACTTTGAGCCGGGCTGTGGAGCAATCCATCGTTGTTTAGCTCACTTAGGTAAAATCTAAGATTATCTTGGATCTTTGACCAATTTAAGCAACCTGATCAGGTTGCTTTTTTATTTGGCTATTTTTTCAGAACTATAAGTTTGAGCAGATCTCAGCAGCATATTGCAGTCACGACCAAAACACTTTCGGGGAAAATTTAAATTGAGTTTGCAAAACTTAAAACGAGGAAGAGTACCTTAGTTCAGCAAATTGAGCGTGCCAAAATTTGCCCTCTAAAGCTGAAAAACGCATAAAAAACAGCCTTATTTAGAATAAATAGGCGGTTTTTGTTGTAAAAATAAACTATTGAATGATTTTAGTGATTTCAATGCTTGACGACTAAACCATTAAATTGTTTAATACGCCCCATCGGCGTGATAGCTCAGTAGGTAGAGCAACGGATTGAAAATCCGTGTGTCCCCAGTTCGATCCTGGGTCTCGCCACCATATTTAAAAATCTTTGAGATTTCAATCCCTGATCCCATCAGGGATTTTTTTTGGGTAAAAAATATTCGGTTGAATAAAAAAGTCATGATTTTTATTGACTATTGAACTGAGATACGGCTTAATACACCGCATCGGCGTGATAGCTCAGTAGGTAGAGCAACGGATTGAAAATCCGTGTGTCCCCAGTTCGATCCTGGGTCTCGCCACCATATTTGAAAAACCTCAAACATTGTTTGGGGTTTTTTATTGCCTGCTTTTTATCATCAATTAAAAAATAGATGCTCATCATTAAAAACAGCATGTCATTTTGAATGCGTAAATTGAACCCATTGTCTTACAAAATATCTTGCCATGGACTATAAATATCGTAAGATAAACCTTTGGTAAGTGAAATAGATTGTTATAAGAACAATGAAAGATTTATTTTCATCAGGCAGCCAGCTTTATCAGCAAGCTCGACCGAGTTATCCGCAAGAAGTGGTTCAGGAAATTTTAAATCATGTTCCAGAGCGCGGTTTTGCTTGGGATTGTGGTGCGGGTTCAGGTCAATTTACTCAATTGCTTAGCCCTTATTTCGATCATGTTGTTGCAACAGATATGAGCGAAAAACAATTAAACCTTGCGCCTTATTTCGACAATGTGAGCTATCAAGTCCAATCTGCTGAACAGACTTCATTTACAGCACAGAGTTTTGATTTGATTTCAGTGGCTCAGGCCATTCATTGGTTTGATTTTGATGGTTTTTATAAAGAAGTTGAACGCACATTAAAACCACAAGGTATTCTTGCTGTGATCGGTTACGGCTTAATTCATGTCGAAAATGCAGCCATCAATACCATGATTCAAAACTTATATGCTGAAAAACTAGATGGTTATTGGGATGCGGAGCGCCGTTATATCGATGAAGAATATAAAACCATTCCCTTTCCTTTTGATGAAATAAACGTTGCTGAGTTTAAGATGCAGTATCAGTGGTCCTCTGCACAACTGTTAAAGTATTTATCTACTTGGTCTGCAATTAAACACTATTGCGAAAGAAATCAGGATCATCCATTACTTGATCTAGCTGAAGCATTAACCAGCGAGCTTGCAGATTTGACCATCACATTCCCAGTTTTTTTAAGAGTGGGTAAAATTAAAAAATCAAAGAAAAAATGCTTTATGCACAAATAAAATAAGGATCGCATTTTATCTTTGATTACAACAGATATAGCTAACAATATACTTACTTATATATTATTTAAAAGTAAGATAAATCATGAAAGCTCCAATTAAAATATTATCCATTGCTGTATGGCTATCGGTATTCAGTTCTAGCGCTTTTGCAACGACAGGCTATTTTATGCATGGCTATGGGGTAAAAGCCCAAGGCAATGCAGGGACCTCAATCGCTCAATTTCAAGATGCATTAACGATTGCCAATAACCCAGCAGGCTTAAGCTGGATTGGTGATCGTATTGATGTGGGTGCAACCGTGTTTTCACCTGATCGTTCAGCTGAGATTACCGCGAATCAAATGCCACAAGCTTATCCCAACGCCAATGGTCAATATGATGGCAATGGACGCAAATATTTTGTACTCCCAGAGCTTGCATTCAACCATCAAATCAATGATCAAGTTGCTTTAGGTTTAGCAATATATGGGAATGGTGGAATGAATACGGGGTATAAAAATAATCCATTTGCAGCATTTGGCAACAGTGGAACAGCAGGAGTGGATTTAACCCAAGTTTTTATTACTCCAGCAGTTGCTTGGAAATATGCAGAAAATCAATCTATCGGCATTGCAACCAATATTCTCTATCAACGTTTTGAAGCACGGGGAATTGCTGGATTTAGCGGATTTTCAGCCGATGCTTCAAATTTAAGCAATCGTGGTAAGGATTCTGCGACTGGCATTGGTGCACGTATTGGTTGGGCTGGAAAATTCTTTGATCAACGTTTAACCTTAGGCGCAAATTATTCTTCAAAAATTAATGCAGATCGCTTTGATCGATATCGTGGGTTGTTTGCTGAACGAGGTGACTTTGATGTTCCTGAAAGTTATGGTGTGGGTGTAGCTGTCAACATCACACCTCAATTAACAGTGGCTGCGGATATACAACGAATTAACTATTCGGATGTGAAATCGGTAGGAAATCCTTTTGATCTTGCACAATTACAACAAGGTCATGCTTTTGGTACACCACAAGGGCCAGGATTTGGCTGGAATGATATCAATATCTATAAATTGGGTGTGTCTTATCAAGCCCATCCAAAACTCACACTAAGAGCTGGTTATAGTCATAATGATCAACCGATTCCAGACAGTGAAGTGTTTTTAAATATTCTTGCTCCTGGGATAATTCAAGACCACCTCAGCGTGGGTGCAACTTGGAATCTCGATCAACATCAAGAAATCAGTATTGCCTATACACATGCCTTGGAAGATGAAGTAAAAGGCAAAATTTCCCCTGCGTTTGGTGGGGGTGAAGCGAAACTCAAAATGAGTCAGGACATTTTAGGGTTGTCGTATGGCTATAAATTCTAAGTTTTTCTGTCAATCGCCATGAAAGCAGATGGATTCGACAGATTTTTAATCTGAAATAAGACGTTTACCCAAACACACGACTTCGATTTCTTCATAGCCGAGTTGCTCATAAAAGCTTTGTACATCAATATTATCCTTACGGATTAACAGTTGCAGTTTGGGGCAACCTAATGCAACTAAACGCTTTTCAAGTTGTTGTATCAGTGCAGTTGCAACACCATTACGTTGATCATGAGGATGGACAGCAAGATAATTGACCCAGCCCCGATGCCCATCATAGCCCCCCATAACCGTAGCGATCAATTGTTCATCTTTGACCGCCAATAGAAACAATCCGTCTTTTTGTGCGACTTTACGGAAGATATCAATTTCTGGGTTGTTCCAAGGACGGGTTAAATCGCAGACTTCCCACAGTGCGATGACTTCGTCTAAATCGGTTTCCTGAAACTGTCTGATAATAAACATAGAATTTTTATCTCTTGTTTTTTAAACAATCTTTACAGCAGATTAATATAAAAAACCGCAGTTGATAAGTTTATTTTTTAGACAATGCGTAAATACTTTTTGCTGAGTTTGTTAGCTTATAAAAACGTTATAGGCCGAGAATAGTGATTTTTTATTGATTGAAAGTGTGCATAATAATGGAGGCATAATTTAAAACAAAAAAGGAACTTCACGTGAATAAACAGGAATTTGATTATATTATTATCGGTGGTGGAAGCTCAGGCTGTGTGTTGGCTGGGCGTTTATCAGAAAACCCGCAAGTTTCTGTTTGTCTACTTGAAGCGGGAGGGGCTGGAGAGGGCTGGAAAGTAGAAGTTCCTTGTGCAGCGGTCATTAGTATTCCAACCAAGATCAATAACTGGGCCTTTGAAACTGTACCGCAAAAGGGCTTAAATGGTCGTAAAGGTTATCAGCCTCGTGGAAAATGCTTGGGTGGCTCATCGGCAATTAATGCCATGGTGTATATCCGTGGGCATCGACAAGATTATGATGATTGGGCAGCCTTAGGCAATACTGGTTGGTCATATGATGAGGTTTTGCCTTATTTTATTAAGTCTGAAAATAACCAAAGAATTAAAAATCAATATCACGGTAATGCTGGCCCACTTTCAGTTATTGATTTACGTAGTGATAATCCCTTACAGCAAAAATATATCGCAGCTGCCAAAGAGCAGGGTTATCGAATTCTGGATGACTTCAATGGAGAAGAGCAGGAAGGTTTAGGCGTTTATCAAGTGACCCATATCAATGGGGAGCGTTGTAGTTCCGCGCGGGCTTATTTATTTCCACATCGAGATCGTCAAAATTTAACGGTGGAAACCTATGCACAGACTCAGCGAATCTTGATTGAAAATGGCGTGGCTGTTGGGGTGGAATACAAGCAAGGCGGTCAGCTGAAACAAATCTTTGCACGTCGAGAAGTGTTATTGAGTGCGGGAGCGATGCAGTCGCCACAGATTCTGATGTTGTCAGGTGTTGGCGACCAACAAGAACTTGCGCAACATGGCATTGAGGTAAAACAACACTTGCCTGGTGTGGGTAAAAATTTTCACGATCATCCTGATTTTATTTTTGGTTATAAAGTCAGTGAAATTCAAGGCACCTTTGGCTTATCTATTCCAGGTTCAATTGATCTATTTAAACAAATTGGACGTTATCGTAAAGAACGCCGTGGTTTGTTGACCACGAATTTTGCTGAATGTGGCGGCTTTATTAAAAGTTCAAATGAGCAAAGTCTACCGAATTTACAATTACATTTTGTGATTGCACTGGTGGATAACCATGCACGAACGATGCACACAGGGCATGGTATTTCCTGTCATGTCTGCCTTTTAAATCCAGTCAGTCGTGGTTCGATTAAGATAAGTGGGCCAAGTATCGATGATCCTTTATTGATTGATCCGAATTTTTATGGTGAAGAATCTGATTTAGAAGAAATGGTTAAAGGCTTTAAACTCACTCAGAAATTAATGCAATCTGATGCTTTTAAAAGCATGATTAAAGAAGATTTATTTACAGCCGCGGTAAAAACAGATGAGGACATTCGCCAAGTTTTAAGAGATCGCTCAGATACCGTTTATCACCCTGTGGGAAGTTGTAAAATGGGGGTAGACGATATGGCTGTGGTTGATCCACGGTTACGGGTTTATGGTATTCAAAACCTGCGTGTGGTCGATGCGTCAATCATGCCAAAAGTGGTGAATGGCAATACCAATGCCCCCGCAATTATGATTGCAGAGAAAGCGGTTGAGATGATTAATCAGGACCAAGCTGGTGTGGCGTTTATTGAAAAGAAAGATAAAGTGCGTGTTGCAATCTGAGTCTTTAGATATTTAAAAAATCAGTGGGTGGGCGTTTAAACCCAAATAAGTCCATAAAAAAACGCCCTGAAGGGCGTTTTTACTTTTTACATCAGATTTAAAATCTTATGCAGATTTTTTAGCTTGATCTTCTAAAGAAGCAAGCATATGGCCTGTTTCTTCAAAGTTATAGTGCCAAGAAAGTGCTTCGCGAAGAATATGCGGTGTTTGACCACCTTTTTCACATGCACGATCAAAGTAATCATTCAATGCATCACGATACATTGGGTGAGCACAGTTGTTGATGACTGCACGAGCACGTTCACGAGGCGCTAAACCACGTAAGTCAGCAAGACCTTGTTCAGTCACAAGAATATCAACATCATGCTCAGCATGGTCGATATGTGAAGCAAATGGAACAACAGAAGAGATGTCGCCACCTTTTGCAATTGATTTGGTCACGAAGATTGCTAAATGTGCATTACGTGCGAAATCACCTGAACCACCAATACCATTCATCATCTTGGTACCGCACACATGGGTCGAGTTGACGTTGCCGTAAATATCGAACTCAAGTGCAGTATTGATCCCGATGATGCCTAAGCGGCGAACCAATTCAGGATGGTTTGAAATCTCTTGTGGACGTAGAACCAGTTTGTCTTTGTATTGTTCTAGGTTGTTAAATACTTTTTCGCCATATTTAGCAGAAAGGGTAATTGATGAACCTGAAGCAAACTTCATTTTACCCGCATCAATCAATTCGAAAGTACAGTCTTGCAGTACTTCTGAATACATCACCAAATCTTCAAAATTAGAATCTTTAAGACCGGTTAATACCGCATTGGCAATCGAACCGATGCCCGCTTGTAAAGGACCAAGATTCGAAGGTAAACGACCTTCTTCAACTTCTTTTTCAAAGAATGCGATTAAGTGGTTGGCAATACCTTGAGTTTCATCATCTGGTAGTGTCACTGTTGATGGAGAGTCGTGATATTCGTTGTTAATTACGATACCCACGATTTTTGCAGGATCAATATTGATTGCAGGTGTACCAATACGTTGATCAACATGTGTCAAAGGAATTGCTTGACGTGTTGGACGGTAAGTTGGGATATAAATATCGTGTAAGCCTTCAAAAGCAGGGCTTAAGTTGGTGTTGATTTCAACAATCACTTTTTCAGCAAAAATTGCAAAGCTTGCAGAGTTACCCACAGATGTTGTTGGAATGATGCCACCATCTTCAGTAATCGCAATCGCTTCAATCACCGCAACATCAGGTTTTTTCAACTGAAGGTTACGCATTTGCTCAACAGTTTCAGACAAATGCTGATCGATGAACATCACTTCACCGTTGTTGATAGCTTTACGTAAAGTGTTATCGACTTGGAATGGTAAACGACGCGCAAGTACACCAGCTTCAGTTAATTGTTTGTCTAGGTCATTACCTAAACTTGCACCTGTGATTAAAGTAATCTTCAACGGATTCACTTTGGCTTGTTTTACCAGCGCTAAAGGTACAGCTTTTGCTTCACCTGCACGAGTAAATCCACTCATCCCCACAGTCATCCCATCTTGGATAAAAGTTGCAGCTTGTTCTGCGCTCATGACTTTGTCATGGAGAGATGCTAAACGAATACGATCTAAAGACATGGTTTACGCTCAATTCTTGTTCAAAACTAGACGGATTGTACCGCCCTCAAACTGAATTGTGCATGCCTCTAATGCTAAGGTCTAATTTTTTCAATAAATGCAGGTATAAATTCTAGTGATGGTTTTTAAGTTATTATTTATTAATAAAATAATGATAGCTGTTTGTTAAATAAACAAAGTTAAGTGTTGGTTTATTGAGCAATCACTAAAAGTGATCACTCAAGCTTTGTTTGATTTTTTGAATCGGATTTGTAGGTGTCGGTTCTTCCTCAACTTTTATTGAAGTTGGTAGTGAAATGATGGCTTGTAGCCCGCCTTCAGGACGGTTGGAAATCAACAGTTCACCTTGATGAATATCAACAATTCGTTTGACAATGGCCAAACCTAAACCACTCCCTTGTACTGTACGTGCAGCATCACCACGTACAAAAGGTTGCATAAGCCCTTCAATTTGGTCTTCGGGAATTCCTTCACCATTGTCTGCTACACAGATTTTAATATGCTCATTTTCAACAAAAGCACTGAGTTCAATTGGTTCTGCCCCATAGCGTTTTGAGTTGTTGATGAGATTACCAATCAAGCGTTTTAACGACAGTGAGCGTGCAGTAATGATCGGTAATTCTTGCGGCGTAAACTGAATATCTAAGGGTTTAAACTGAATGATCAGTTCTTGTAGCAAAGCGTTGATATTGGTGTCTTGAAGCTCCTCATCTGAGCCATCACGCATATAGGAAATAAACTGACTTAAAATGGCATCCATATCATCGACATCATAAATCAAACCTTCTTTTAAAAAGTCATCATCAGACATCATCTCTGCACTTAAACGGATTCGTGTCAGCGGTGTTCTTAAATCATGAGAAATACCCGCCAACATGATTTGGCGATCACGTTCAGTTTGTTCAAGTGTATACACCATCTGGTTAAAAGCTTGGTTCACCTCACGAATTTCTTGTGGTCCGTGATTGGTTTCCAAGTAGGGTGCCTTTCCTGTTTTACTGTAGTTATTTGCTGCATGTTGTAAGCGACGTAACGGGCGATTAAGCTGTCTGACCAGTGTCAGGATGATCGCTGCGGCAATCAGTGGAATACCCAATAACCAAGCTAAAATTAGTTCGGGGCTATAGTTGGCATAGGTATTGAGAGGTTCACGGACCCAATTGCCATTCATTTCAGGGGTTTGAACCCAAATGCGTGGACTGGGTTTAAACTGGAAATAAACCGTTACATCTTTGATTTTTAATTCTTGAGCAAGCTGGTTCTCAATACGATTGGTAAAGAAATCCGCAATAATTTTGTCTTTTACATTTGGGTATTCTTTGGGATTTGTAACATATTCGACTCCAACCCGTTGCTTTAACCATTCGTCAATATCGAGTTGTATCTCGTCATGGTAAATCTGTAAGCGCGGATTATTAACCATTTCCAGCTCAACCGCCAAAAATCGTGCATGTTGTTGAATTTCAGGTAAATAAAGCGTTTTCCAGAAAAACCACAGAGACATAAATAGGCTAAAGAACACCACGAATACCACCAATACTGTGGTGCGCATTGCCGCTGAACGAGGCTTGACTTTATCGAGGAAGCGTTCCCAAGGTGTACGTTTGCGTTCTTTGTAGGTGACAAAGTCGGTAAATTCTTGTGGGTCTATGGGTTCTAATTTCACAGGAGCATTCCAATCTGTGCGATATTCTTAATCTATGGATTTCAGTTTAAAGGATGGCAGATTTATCGCAATATTAAAAATGTTAGGTTACTCGGTTTTAACTTATTTATTGTTATAAATACTCAGATTTAAAATATCTAAACTTAATGAAATAAGAGATGCATTACATTGAGATTACACCGTTTTTGTAGAATTGCCCAATATACTTATATTTAAAATACCAGTGAAATCATAAGTAAATAAGTGTAGCTCTAGGGCAAAGCCATCAAGACTATTATTTAGGATGAATAAGTATGGATAAAAAAATACTGGACACATGCAAAACCAAGTATGTGACCAGTACTTTTGAAACTGATTCATGCTATCGAATCAAAATCTATTTATTCCGCACCATCTGGAACGAACACATAACCTACGCCCCAAACTGTTTGAATATAACGTGCACGTGCAGGGTTTTCTTCAATCAAACGACGTAAGCGAGAAACTTGGACATCGATTGAACGTTCCATAGCACCCCATTCACGACCACGTGCAAGATTCATCAACTTGTCACGTGTTAATGGTTCACGTGGATGCTGAACTAATGCCTTCAAGACCGCAAACTCACCTGTGGTTAATGTGACCACTTGCCCTTCACGCGTCAGGGTACGTGTTGATAAATCTAAAGACCAAGGGCCGAAAGACACAACTTCTACGTTTTGACTTGGTGCACCTGGAACTTCACGGACTTGACGACGTAATACGGCACGAATACGTGCTAATAACTCATTTGGATTAAATGGTTTAGGCAAATAATCATCCGCACCAGCTTCTAAGCCAGCAATACGGTCAGAGTCACTGCCTCGTGCGGTCAGCATGATGACAGGTGTATCTATATTTGATGAGCGTAAACGTCTACAAATGCTTAAACCATCTTCTACAGGAAGCATAAAGTCTAAAACGATGAGTGAAAATAACTCACGTTGTAATAGGCGATCCATCTGCGTTGCGTCGTGGGCCGTTTTTACCACAAAGCCTTTATCTTCAAGGAAACGCTGTAAAAGGGTACGTAAACGCACATCATCATCGACTACTAAAATGCGTTCGACGCGGTCAGTTTCGTTATGTACGATATCTGTATTTTCAGCAGGTACAACCAAACTCATGATGTACTCCCTTAATGTTGTAAATTATAAATATTCGTCAATCTCAGTATACTGCCTAAGCTCTTGTTAAGACTATGTATCAAATTGCTCAAAAATACAATTTTCAGGCTGTTTTGAAACCAAAAAACAACATCTATAACGATTTAAGATGATTCTATGTTTATAAATAAAAAGATATACCATATGCAAATGAAAGTTTTATGTATTTTGGCAATAAGTTTTGCTTTAAGTGCATGTATTAGCCGACTTTCCAGACCTGAAATCTCAGGACAAGTGATTGACCAATTTGACCAACCGATTGATCAGGTTCAAGTTGGTGAAACGCAAACAGATGTGCAGGGTAAATTTCGACTCAAGGAGCGACGCTATGCTGCATTTTTGCTGAAAGAAATCATGTATATGGAAGCACCACCAATATTTGTACAAGAGCGTCTAAGTAAACAGGGTTATCAGCCGTGTGATTTGCAATATTTCAATTCTCATGGCGGTGGACAGCGCAAAGGTGCACAGTGGAAAGTTGGAAAAATTATTTTACAAAGCAATTTAAATGTAGCAAAGCAGGATGAAATACCCGATTGCACTGTAAAAACTCAAGAAAAATGATCTTTTATCACTTTTTTCACTGCTAATTTGCAAAACAATTGTGGATTTTATGGTCTTGGTCTTTATAATCACTAACTTTTAGTCCTTATCCTTGTGGAATTAAACACGATGACTGACTTAGTTCAGCAGTTGGCAAGTGAACTTGCCGTACGTCCAAACCAAGTAGAAGCTGCCATTAAACTGATAGATGAAGGCTCTAGTGTTCCATTTATTGCACGTTACCGTAAAGAAGTAACGCAAGGCTTAGACGACATCCAATTACGCCAACTTGATACACGCCTTGTTTATCTACGTGATTTATTTGAACGCCGTGAAAAAGTAATCGAATCATTAAAAGAACAAAATAAGCTCTCTGATGACTTACTTGCTCGGGTAAATGGCGCTGAAACAAAAAATGCATTAGAAGAACTTTACGCACCGTACCGTCCAAAACGTACCAGTAAATCATTCAAAGCGAGAGAAGCAGGATTAGGGGAATTTGCTGAGAAAATTATCGCAGAGCAAATTGATCCGGCTGAAGCTTTGGCTGGTTTTAGCCATGAAGAATACCCAGATGTTGAAAGCCAATTAGATGCGATTCAACACATCATCATTGATGACTGGGCACAAAATATTTCATTAACCACAGAACTTAAATCAACATTTGCCAAAACAGCGGTGTTAAAAAGTTTGGTGGCATCTGATGAGAAAAAAGAAGTTGGTAAGAAATTCCGTGATTACTTTGATTTCTCTGAAAATTTAAATAAAGTTCCTTCACATCGTTTATTGGCAATGCTACGCGGCCGCCAAGAAAATGTATTGGGTCTTAAAGTTGATGGTGATGATCATGCACCACTTGCACGTATTGAAACTGAATACGCGCTTGAAAGTGTTCAGCCACAAGCACGTCAAGATTTCTTAAAGCAAATTGCAAAACTGTTTTGGTTAGGTAAAATTCGCCCAACGATTGAGCATTCTTTGTTGACTGAAAAGCGCCTTGCAGCTGAATCAGAAGCAATGGACGTGTTTGCAGAAAACTTACGTCATTTATTGCTTTCTGCACCAGCAGGTTCGCGCACAACTTTAGGTGTTGACCCTGGTATTCGTACAGGGGTAAAACTGGCGGTTGTTTCAAATTCAGGTGATGTGCTTGCACATAGCACGATTTACCCATTTGCACCAAAAGAAGATAAAGCAGGCTCGATTGCTGAACTTGCACGTCTTTGCCGTGAATTTAATGTAGATTTAATCGCGATTGGCAATGGTACTGCGAGTCGTGAAACTGAAGCTGTTGTTGCTGAAATGATGGCTGAAAATGCGGATCTTACATTAACGCGGGTTTCAGTAAGTGAAGCGGGTGCATCTGTTTACTCAGCATCAGAATTGGCTTCTGCTGAACTGCCTGAGCTTGATGTTGCGATTCGTGGTGCTGTTTCAATTGCACGTCGTTTACAAGACCCATTGGCTGAACTGGTAAAAATTGACCCTAAATCTATTGGTGTAGGTCAATATCAGCATGATGTGAATCAAACCAATTTGGCAAAAACATTAGATGCTGTGGTTGAAGACTGTGTGAATGCGGTGGGTGTAGATGTAAATACAGCATCTCCAGCAATCTTGGGCTATATCGCAGGTTTAAATAAAGCCATTGCACAGCAAATTGTAGATTACCGTAAAGAAAATGGTCGTTTTGACAATCGTCAAGCATTGAAAAATGTACCACGTTTAGGCGAGCGCACATTTGAGCAAGCTGCTGGTTTCTTACGTATTCAAGATGGCTCAGAACCTTTAGATGCATCATCTGTTCACCCTGAATCGTATGGTTTGGTCAACAAAATTGTTGAAGCGAAAGCGACCACAGTGAAAGATATCATTGGTAATACTGAAATTATTCGTCAAGTGAAAGCAGAAGATTTTGCTGACGACAAATTTGGTCTACCGACGATTCAAGATGTGTTAAGCGAGTTGGAAAAACCAGGTCGTGACCCTCGTCCAGAATTCCGTACAGCAAAATTCCGTGAAGATATCACTGAAGTCAGTCAATTGACTGAAGGGATGCAGCTTGAGGGTGTGATTACCAATGTGACTAACTTCGGTGCATTCGTCGATGTTGGTGTGCATCAAGATGGTCTAATACATATTTCAGAACTTGCCAATGAATTTGTTTCTGATCCACATAAAGTGGTGAAACCAGGGCAAATCGTACAAGTACGTGTATTGACTGTAGATGCTGAGCGAAATCGTGTGAATTTATCGATGCGCCCAGAAGGTTCGGAAGCACCAGCTAAAGCACCACGTCAAAAGCGTGAGTTCAATAACAATGAACAACGTGGTGAGCGTAAGCCTCAGGGTAAACGTCCACAGCAAGGTCGCCCAAACCATGACAATAAAGACAAAGCACCACGTCATGACAAGAAACCACAAGCAGCTAAACCTCAAGAAAACAAAATTGGTGGTTTAGGTGCGTTGTTATTACAAGCAGGGATTAAAGGATCTAAATAAGCCTTAATTTCTCAAAAAAGAACCGCCGTAAGGCGGTTTTTTTATGGATTAGACAATTGCGGAAAGATCACAATCTTTTTTAAATGGACATGCTTCCCCGACCACAAGATTTTCAAGTAGATTTTGAATATTTTGTAATTGGAGAATTTTTTCACCAATGACACTGAGCTTGTCTTTTAAAATCATATGAAATTGTTCTGCTGGAATTTCATTGACGTTGACCAAGTCTAAAATCTGTTTAATTTCAGCCAAAGTAAAACCTAAATTTTTAGCGACTTGAATCAGTTGTAATTGCTGTAAGTCTTGTTTTGAATAATCCTTATAACCATTATTTCGTGTCAATGGGCGGATAAGATCAAGCTTTTCATAAAAACGAATGGTATCCCGACTGAGATTTAATTGCTCTGATAATTCACCGATTAACATCACTTGCTCCAAATTTTATGTATTTGCAAGAAACACTTGACTGTGGAGTGTACTCCATCCTTTAGCTTAAGTGTGAGCATATAAAAGGTGTATACAGTGATGCAAAATAATCAAAGTGTAGGAAAAGTTGCCTTGGTGGTTGGGGCAACAGGATTTATTGGTAAATTTCTTGTAGCACGATTACTTCAAAGCAATGAACAAGTTTTTGCCTTGTGTCGTCGTCTCGATCAGCAAGAGCCGAGTTTGAGAACGTGGCTGGAAAAACAAGGAATAGGTCATCAAAAATTATTCTGTCTACAAGGCGATGTTACCTTGCCTGATTTGGGTATTTCAGCTGAAGATTGGAAACGGCTTGCTGAGGTAAATTATTTATTTAATACCAGTGCATTATTTGCATGGAATCTTTCGATACAACAGGCAAGGGAAGTCAATGTTAGAGGCTTAATCAATTTACTTGAATGCGTAAACGAGCATTGCCAATTGAAACGGGCAATTCATCTTTCTGGCTATATGTTGACACTCACTCAGCACTTACAAGATGCTGGAGTCTGTTTAGAAAATATCGAGAGTACGAGTTGGAGGCGGGTGTACCAAAAACTGGGTGCTTATGAGGCTTCTAAAATTGAAGCTCATTTTGCTTGGGTAAAATGCGCTCAACAGTTGAAAATTGACTGGACAGTGATTCATCCTGCAACAGTGGTAGGGGATGAAAATTCTGGTGAAATTGCAGAAAACCAACCAATTGCTCACCTGATTACCCAGCTTAAACAGGGTAAAATGACCGCAATTCCTGCAACCCCTCAGCATTATTTACCTTTGGTTTCAGTGACCATGTTGGTCAATGCGATATTCAAAGCATCACAGGATCAACTCACAATTCACCAAGATATATTGATTGCCAATCCTACTCAGATTTCTTTGCAAGCTCTTATTGACAATGCGGCTCACAGATTAAATCTAAAAGCACCGCAATATTTTGTTTCGCTACACATCTTAAAATTGATTTTAAGATGGAAGTGGCTTGCTCAAAAGCTGGATCTATCTGCTGAGATGTTGAACTTCATCCGAACTGAGCAATTAAATATGGATCAGTTTTTAACATTAAATAAGAAATGGCAAATACTAGAAACCAATCTTAAACAGACCATTGCACTGACTGCAGAATGGGTGGATCGGAATCATCAGTTCTAGTAATAAATTGCCCATTTCAATAAATGGGCAGTTTATTATTAACGTGTTGTATAACCACCATTGGCAAAAATAGTTTGACCTGTAATCCACCAACCCTCTGTCACTAAAAAGCGTACCAAAGGTTCAATATCTTCAATCTTGGTTAGACCACCCAGTGCAGAGGCAGATTTATGATAGGCCACTGCTTCAGGCGCTTCTTGACCATAGAAAAATGGTGTATCCATTGGACCCGGTGCAACAGCAGTGACGGAAATACCACGATCGCCGTACTCTTTCGATGCTGCACGTGTATAGTGCTCCACAGGTGCTTTTAAGCCTTCATAGGTTGAATATAATCCTGTGTAGGCTGCTAAAAGACTGGTCACGATAGAACAAATTTTTCCACCATTGTTAAGATGTTTACCCGCAGATTGGATGAAGAAATAGGCAATTTTATTGTTAATGTCATTCATTGAATCAAACTCTTGTTCTGTTGTTTCAATCAATGGTTTTTTAAGTACTCGCCCTACGGTATTAATCGCGATATCGACACCACCGAAGATTTCTTTGGCTTTGATGAACAATGTTTCGATATTTTGAATATTAGAGAGGTCTGCTTGTATCAATGTTGCATTAACACCAAGTTGTTCAACGGCTTTGAGTGTTTCTTCTGCATCTTTTTGGGTTTCTAGGCTGTTGTAGTGAATAACAAGATTTGCACCTTGTTCTGCAAATTTACGTGCGATCAGACCACCTAGATTTTTAGCGCCACCCGTAATAATCACTGTTTTATCTTTTAAGCTATGCTGCATCATTTTTATTCTCCAATTTTGATAAATGATGCTGAAATTCTAAAAGCTATTTTTTGTTCTAAATAGTGATTAGAATCGAATAGATTGTTTGAAAAAGTTGAATAATAAATGGATAAAATTGACCGGCTAAAAATTTTTTGCTTAGTTGCGGAAAAGCATTCATTTGCCCAAGTCGCTAAAACGCTGGATTTACCACGTTCAACAATTACCTATGCAATACAAGGCTTAGAAAAAGAATATCAAGTATTGTTATTTAATCGAACCACACGAAAAGTTAACTTAACCAATGATGGGGTTCAGTTTCTTAAAGAAGTTCAACAATTGATTTTTCAGGCTGAAGGGCTAAATAAGTTTAAATTAAAAAACCGTCAATATAAGGGACAAGTTAAAATTGGCTTACCGTTAAGAATTTCAACGCAATATCTTCTTCCTTATCTGCATGAATTCTATGCAAAGTATCCGAATATTAAAGTCTCAATTTATAGCCACGATCATTATTCAGATTTAATTGAACAACGATTGGATTGTGTGCTTCGTGTTGGAAATGTGATGAATGAAAATCTAATTGTGAGGCCTATCACAGAGGTTGATTTATATACGGTGGCTGCTCCAGAATACTTAAATACATTGGAGAATGCTTTAGAAACAGAACCGTTAAATCAGCATATTATGATCGGTTATCAAATGAAAAATATGGATTCAGATTTTGGAAGTCTGGTTTTTAAAGATACCCAGATCACACTTCCTTATCAACTTTCAGTTGAGGATACCGAAAGTTATTTACATGCGGGCTTGCAGGGGTTGGGGATTATCCAGATTCCAGCTTTTGATGCAATCCCGTTTATCGAGACCAAAAGATTAACCCGAATATTTGAGCAAGAAGCGTGCTTAAAAATACCCATCAATTTTCTTTTTTTAGAAAGAAAGTATCGACCAGTATATTTTCAATTCTTTATTGATTGGTTAGAGAATTTATTGAAACAGAAGCTTGCGAATCATACTGAGCTGTTGTCGTTTAAATCGTGAAAATTGTTGCTGAGTAAATAGCTTCGGTACTCAAGGTGGACTTAATAGATTGGTCAGGTAGTTTTGTTTAAGTGTTAATTGTTCAATGACCACTTGTTCTGAGTCATGATTATTTTTGAGTAATTCAATATCCGCAATCGTTTGAGACAACAAGGCTTGAAAATCATCTGCTTGTAATAAATGTTGGGAGAGGGTAATTGCATCTGTCTTAAAATCATAATTTAGACTAATTTTTTGCAGGAGGTTTAATGCAAAAGGCGGACAAAGTAGCGCATCGATGAAAAGATAGCTGAATTTTAAGTTGGACAAGTATAGTTGTTTTCGTCGAACAAAAATCCAAGTGATATTGATCAGGTTAAGCGCATAAATGCTCAGGATTAAAATTGCTAAATATAGATAACTGCTTTTATAAATCAACGCAATAGGTAATAAAACCAGTGTTAACACTGTATTTAAATAAATCATCAACTGCAACGGCTTTAAGATTTTTTGCAGATTTCGAATAGCCTTGATCTCGTCGCCAATAACTTGTTGGTGGTCTTGATGATGGGTCAGTTGCCAGCGAACTTTAAAGCATAAATAATGTGGGCAAAATGGCTGAGGAATAATCAGAAATTTTTTTAAGACACTGACGTGATTGACCAGCATCTGTGACTTAAACTTTGTGGTAAAACCGTTGAGAAGATAAAACTCATTATAGAAACAAAGTTTAGCCGAATCATAGAGATAAAATCCGACTAAACCCAAAATAATAAGATATTCAAATGCGATCATTATTCTTTATTTCTTTTAAAAATCTTCCCGATAAAACCAATGCAAGCAGCAACCCCAACAAGGATAAACTTCCAAGTCGCTGCAAAGAAAGCAGCAATGACCGCCCAAAAACCTTTTTTAGTCGCAACGGCGGCAGCACCACCTACCACTAAAGCAGCAAGACCATATTCTGCGACTTTGTCGCCTGCTTGGAATTCGGTGTAACGTTCACCTGAATTATATTGGAAGCCTTTGATAGAGTTTTTAAATGCTTGAATATTTCTATCTAGATTTTCAGGATCAGATACCAAGGTTGCACTCATCACACCCGTACGCCCCAGCAGACGTACGGTATAGTTTATGGTTTCCATATTATCTTCACCACGGACTTTTAATGCCCATTCAAGATGTTTAGATGCAGGATCATATTTTGGAGGGACAGCCCAACTGTCTGTGTAAAGTTTATCAAGCCCTAAACGCACTCGTTCAGCATTGGCTGCTTCATCATAAGATTTTAATTCTTTTAACAATGCATCAGCATCAATTTTCTCATCATCTTTGACGTAACCTGACGGTTCAAAGTCAAATGTCGCCCACCATGAATCATCCTTTGCGACGAGTACATTAGTGCTGCCCGAAGTGAGATTACCTGTAAGCTCTAAAAATTTATCTGAATTTGAAATATCAAGAAAACCATCACCTTTAATTGTGTTTAGCGTGGCGACATCAGCAAGATTTTCCTTTTTGGGTCCAATTTGCCAATTCAGTTTGGAATACGGGCTTTCTTGCTGCGTTTGTGTACTTTGATCAGATGCCGTGCTTTGTTCTGTGGAGGTTGTTTCTGCATAACTATAAACAGGTATGAGTGTGCTCGTGCTTAAACTTAGACAAAGTAAAACGGCATGGGTAACAGGTTGAAGCTTTAAGTTAAATTGTTTTTTTAACATGGTGGTCTCATTTTCTAATTGGTTATGTTTCTGATTATTTGAATAGCTTCGTGTTGTTAAATTTAAAATCAATGATTTTTTCTTTAATATTGAATGCGTGAAGTTATTCTTAGTGCTTAGTTTTTCTAATATTATTTTATTTGTTCAAGATTTTCAATGTTTGTATTTGAACGGATAGTCTACTCAGTAAAATATCCGTTCAGTGGCTTAAATTACCAATGTTCACCAGGGAACAAACGAGCATATGCTCTTTGTACCAGATTTAATTTTTGTTGCTCACCTACAGATGCAGTCGAACTTGGGAACAAATTAAAGCCAATCGACATTAATTTATTATTGATTCCAGGTGCAATCGAATACGTAATAGAGGCTAAACGGCCTAAGTTTGTCGCAACTTTCTTCGGACGTTTCACAATGGCATAAGCCACTAAATCTGCTGCTTGTTCAGGCGAAAGTGTTGGTACATATTTATAAATTTTAGTCGGTGCAATCATCGGCGTGCGGACTAAAGGCATATAAACTGAAGTAATTGCAATTTTATGTGAATGTACTTCCGCAGATAAACAACGGCTAAATGCATCCAATGCTGCTTTTGATGCAACATAAGCAGAGAAGCGAGTTGCATTCGCCAAAACACCAATTGAACTGATATTGATAATTTGACCGTCTTTACGAACCATCATTTGCGGTAAAATATTCAAAACTAAACGAACTGCGCCAAAGTAATTCAGCTGCATCGTACGTTCAAAATCATGGAAACGGTCAACAGATTCATGTACCGCGCGACGAATCGAGCGTCCTGCGTTATTGATCAAAATATCAATATGATCAACAGAGGCAATGATTTGTTTAGACACTTCATCAATAGCATCCATATCATTTAGGTCACAAGGGAAAATATCAGCCTGTCCACCTTCAGCCTGAATTTCAGCTTGGACTTCTTTCAATGTTTCTTCAGTACGAGACACTAAAAGTACATGCGCGCCTGCTGCTGCGAGTTTTTTTGCAACCGTTAAACCGATACCACTAGATGCACCTGTGATTAGTGCAATTTTACCTTGAACCTTTTTTTGAAAAAGTTGCTCTAATTTTTGATTCATAGCTATTTTCCTGATTCTACTGGCATAAATATATGCTGTATTTTTTTGTTTCGGGTGATTGGGTCTTTGTTTAAAAGATGATCACTTTTGTTGGAAGGCAATAATATACAAAAAAAATAAAAATACTAGTATTAAGTGACTGAATTTATAAAATATTTTTAGAGTAAATACTCTATTATATTTTTACTTATTTCGTGATTTTTACCATATAAAAATGAGTATTAAAAGCAAAAAATCAATCTTATTGTATAAAACATAACCAAATAAATTCACTTGAAAATTTGAATATATTTTTAAGTAAACAGAGTTGATTTCAACTCTGTTTATAGATGGGTATATGTAATATTTTTATCATGATTTATGAAAAAGCAAGCTCATCATATGCTTTTTTTAATTGTTCTTTGGCGTGGGTATGACCTTGATGTGCAGCTTGTTCAAGCCACTTTTCTGCATGACTATAACTTCGGTCTAACCCAAGTTGTCCATTTAAGTAGCTGAGTCCCATTTTATACTGAGCTTCTTGATCTCCACGCAAAGCAGCTCTTAAATAGCACCACATAGCATTACGATTTGCGATTTCATCTAAACTTAGATTTTGATCTTCAAAATGATGTGCTTGCGCTTTTTCGAGAGCAGCTTCGGAAGCATTCTGTTCAAATGCTCGACGAGATGTTGAATCTCCTAAAAAACGGTTAAAAATATGTACCAACATATACAACCTCCTTGCTAATCCATTAACAAAGTAAAAGAGACTGCTAATCACAAAAAAATGATTAGATATAATTAATCTAGCTGATTTTTTACACTTTGCAAATAGTTAAATGTAATTTGTCAATTGCGATTTTTACACATTTGTTAAAAAATACATTATTTAACAAACCAACAATTTTTATTTAAAGTATTAAATCACGCACTGTAATTTTATTACATTGAGAAAATTTGCTATATTTAGGTTGTTTTTTGATTTCGGATAGAATCTGTGAAACGCTCAAGTGTTTTCATCACAGTCTTGCTTAGTTTGTTTATGTTCCAAAGTCTTTGGAATGTAGCGGCAGCTTTTTGTGATCATGAAAGCACTACACTTCCATCACAAAGTCTAATTAGTCAGCATTTTGGACACCATAATGCGCCTGATTGTACTCAGGATCAGCAGCAGCATCCGCAGCTATTGGATGTGTATGGGATAGATAAACCGATTTCTGATCAGTCCGCATCAAAACAATTATCAGCACACCAACATGATGTGCGCTCCAATGATTTCCTTAATCATATAAATGATGATCATCGTGACCATTTGCCTTCCTTTGCGCATTTTATTGTGGTTGATGATCAGCAACAAACAGCGCAGCCTAAGTTTATAGGCTACCCTGAATCCCGCTTTATTGGCTGGAATAATTTGTACCAGTCACCTGATCTATATTTGCCCAATCCTCCGCCTCTCTCATCCCCGCTATAAGGTGGGGTAGCCAAAAAGATTGCCCACCGCTAATGGTTTAATTTAGTGGGGCATTTTTATGTCAAAAGAAATACGTAATTTAGTACAAAAGCCTGTATTTGGTTTTAGGCCGTCTTTGCTCGGTGCACTGATGTTGAGTGTGATGTCATCTCTTAGTTGGGCAGACAACCCATCTCAAGCATTAACCTTACAACAGGCAATTGCAAAAACTGAGCAATATCAGCAAACGCAGAACGTCTGGCAAACACAGCAACAAATTGCAACTGCGAACATCAAACAAGCAAAACTGTGGACAAATCCAGAGTTATCCGTATCGCAAACGGGTTTTGGTTCCAATCAAGATCAAGAGCTTTCAATTGGTGTTTCTCAACGTTTGGATATTTTTGGTGAACGTAGGTCAGCACAGAGGTTGGCACAACTTTCAAAAGACCAAAGTGACTTAAATCAGCGAATTTATCAGGCACAACTCGAATTGGCTGTGAAATACCAATGGTCACAGCTTGCCATTTTTGAATTAGAACGCAACGTGGTTCAAGAGCAACTCAACGTCAGTGAAGAAAATCTGAATGCAATTCAGAAGCGCTATCAAGCGGGGAGTGTCGCTCAGGTTGATGTAGATCGTGCCAGACTGAGTCATGCAGAAAATGCTCGCTTATATCGTCAAGCCGATTTGCAGGTGCAAGTTGCCAAGCAGCAATTATCCAATCTTTGGGGGGACGCTGATAAATCCATTCGTATTGGTTTAAATCCTCAATCTTTATGGCCGTCTTCTACACACCAACAGGTACAAGAATATCTCGCGGACAATCTTTTTGAAAAATCACGTCAGTTACAGGTGTTGCAAGCAAAAGCGACAGTGGCGCAATTAAAAGCTTCGGCACGGCCTAATCCGACTGTGAATTTAGGCGTGAATCGTACTCGATCACCTGAAACCTCGACTGACAATGCTTTAGTTGTGGGGGTCTCTATCCCATTGAATATTTTCAACCGCCAGCAATACGGTGTGCAAATTGCGCAAGCAAAGCAGGATTTACTCAGTAGACAACAGGAGTTTTATCTCCGCCAAAATGCTTTGCAGGTGGGAACATTGTTAACTGAATTGCAAGGACTGGAAGTACAGTTTAAAGCAGTCGATGAGTCTCAGATTCCGCTTGCAGCTCAGGTTCAACGTAAAACTTTGCAGGGGTTTACTGTCGGTAAATTTGCCGTTAACGATGTGCAACTCGCAACGTTACAGTTGCAAGAAGTGCGTTTGAGAAAAGTGCAATTATTGAAAGATGGCTGGCAACGTGCCATTGAAGCGGAAAGTCTGAGTCTCGGTATTGAACCAAGTCAAATCATGGCAAAAGACGCTTTAGCACAGATCAATCAGAGTTTATGGCAGGAAACACAAGCTTTACCAATCGTGGGCGGGGGAAATTAATATGCTGAATCAATTTAAATCTTTTAAACTTCAGAAAGGCAAAATTTCTCAACGCCTACTGATCATCATTACTATTGTAATGACTGCTCTTATTGCCATGGGGTTGTTCTTTTCAACCAAAAAAGGCACGAGCAAAGAAGGCGGTGAAAAAGAAGCAGAACATGCTGAAGAAGGACATTCACATGATGAAAATGCTAAAGGAACCACCAAAGATGGTTCCGAAGAAGCGAAGCACAGTGAAGAAGAGGGTGGCGAGAAAGAGAATGCTGAAGCCATTAGTTTGACTGCTCAGCAGATCACTGAACAAGGGATTAAACTAGCTAAAGTAGAGATGGGTACTGTTACCAAATCAGCTTCTTATCCTGCAAAGGTTATGGTCAATACCGACCGTCAAGCACATGTATCACCTGCATTTAGTGGGCAGGTGGTTGCAGTCAATGTTGAGTTAGGCCAGCGTGTGCAAAAGGGGCAGGCATTGGCGACCTTGGTGGTGCCTGATTTGGTTGATCAGCAGGCGAATTTACAGGTCGCACAAACAAGCTTAGAGCTGGCACGTCAGGACTATGAACGAGAGCGTCAGTTATGGTCACAAGGTATTTCTGCCAAGCAGGATTATCAACGGGCTTACAATGCCTACAAACAAGCACAGATTCAGGTACAAGCAACCAGATCACGTTTATCTGCTTTTGGTGCCTCATCGAGCAGTAATGGTCGCTATGTTCTCACAGCACCAATTGCAGGCATTATCAGTAAAAAAGACTTGGTCATGGGTGAAAATGTACAGCTTGCCAGCCAGTTATTTATCATCGATCAACTGGATCAGTTATGGCTTGAATTTATTGTACCAAGTTCTGAATTCTCAGCGATTGCACCCAATCAACAGCTGGAATTTAAGTCGCTGCAAACGGGGAATACCTTTAAAGCGCAGATTCAAAGTTTAAATAGTGAAGCTGATGTGCAGACAGGGCGTTTACAAGTGCGTGCCAAAGTGTTGTCGAATGCGGCTGAATTGCGCCCGAATTTGATGGTCAATGTTCAGCTACAACAGCAAGGCACTGCTCAAGCATTGCGTGTACTGAAAAGTGCTATACAGAAAGTTGAAGGAAAAGACGTTGTTTTTGTTTCCAGTGAACATGATAAGAAAATCGAGTTTACTGCACAGCCTGTTGTACTGGGTCAGGTATCCGGTGATGGTCAGTGGGTTGAAGTGAAGTCTGGTCTGACTCAAGGTCAGCAATATGCAGGCCAGGGTAGCTTTTTGCTGAAATCTGAATTGGAAAAAGGAGAGGCGAGCCATGGGCATTAATGATTCTTCTGATTCTAAGTTAGATCTCGATGCGGATTCAGCATTACCTCAACCTGAAGGTTTATTTGATCGACTGATTCAATTTTCGATTAAAAATGCCATTTGGGTCATGCTGTTTATTGTGGCATGGATTGGCGTAGGGATTTACGGTTATCAAAAACTACCGATTGATGCTGTACCTGATATTACCAATACCCAAGTGCAAGTGAATACCCAAGCAGCTGGTTTTACCGCATTAGAAGTTGAACAAAGGATTACCTATCCCATCGAAACTGCGATGGCGGGTTTACCAAAGCTAGAGTTGACCCGTTCAATTTCCCGTTATGGTTTATCGCAAGTGACCATTATTTTTAAAGATGGGACGGATATTTATTGGGCACGACAACAGATTAATCAACGCTTACAAGAAGCCCAAACCGAACTACCAGATGATATTGCACCGACAATGTCCCCTGTATCGACAGGGCTGGGTGAGATTTATCAGTGGGTGATCAAGGCTGAGCCGAATGCGAAAAAACCTGATGGTACGCCCTATACAGCGATGGATTTACGTGAAATTCAGGACTGGATTGTACGACCGCAGTTACAACGTGTTCCTGGTGTTGCAGAGGTCAACTCGATTGGCGGCTTCAATAAAACCTATGTGGTCACGCCTGATTTAAATCGTTTGCAACAATTACAAATCCCTGTCAGTGATCTACAAAACGCTTTAACTGGAAACAATGAAAACCGTGGTGCTGGTTTTATTGAAACCAATGGGCAGCAATTGACAGTACGTGTCCCAGGAACCTTGAACAATATTGAAGATATTCAAAATGTAAGTATCGGCAATAAAAATGGTTTTCCGATCCGAGTTGCAGATGTAGCGACTGTTTCGATTGGACATGATTTACGTACAGGTGGTGCAACTTACAATGGCGAGGAAACTGTACTCGGTATCGCCATGATGATGATGGGTGAAAATAGCCGTACTGTGGCGAAATCAGTGGATGCCAAAATCAAGGAAGTTCAGCAGTCTTTACCGAAAGGTATTGTGATTCAAACCGTATATGACCGGACAGCTTTGGTCGAGCGTGCGATTAGTACGGTACAGAAGAATCTTGTAGAAGGGGCCATTCTGGTCATTGTTATTTTGTTCCTATTTCTTGGTAATTTCCGTGCAGCGTTAATTACTGCGTGTGTGATTCCGTTATCGATGCTGTTTACTTTGGCGGGTATGGCTGAGCAGAAAATTAGTGCCAATCTGATGAGCTTAGGCGCACTGGATTTCGGGATTATTGTGGATGGTGCGGTCGTTATTGTTGAAAACTGTATTCGGCGACTGGCAGAGGCACAGCATGCAAAAGGCAGATTACTCTCACGAGCAGAACGTTTTAAAGAAGTTTTTCTTGCGGCTAAACAGGCACGTCGCCCTTTAATCTTTGGTCAATTAATTATTCTGGTGGTGTACTTACCTATTTTTGCCCTGTCTGGTGTTGAAGCAAAACTCTTCCACCCAATGGCTATGACGGTGGTATTGGCATTGGTGGGCGCAATCATTCTTTCGGTTACTTTTGTCCCTGCTGCAGTGGCTTTATTTGTTAATGGTGAAGTTAAAGAAACAGAAAGTCGCTGGATGCTGTGGTTAAAGCAAAAATATGAAAAACTACTCAATTTAGCCTATAACTTTAGAATGTTAGTCGTCACTCTTGCGGTGAGTATTCTGTTTTTAACGGGCGTGCTTGCCACTCAAATTGGTAGTGAATTTGCACCCACCTTGAGTGAGGGCGATTTTGCAGTACAACAAATGCGTTCACCAAGTACTGGCCTAGAGCAGTCTTTACGTATGCAGGAGAATACTGAAAAGTTATTGCTCAAAGAGTTTCCTGAAATCAAAGCCATATTTGCCCGCACAGGGACGGCAGAAGTGGCAACAGATGTCATGCCGCCTAATATTTCCGATGCTGTGGTGTTGTTAAAGCCACGTGATGAATGGAAGAATCCAAAGCAAACAATTGATGAGCTACGTCAACGTATGATTGCATTTCTTGGTACATTACCCGGAAATAATAGTGAGTTTTCTCAACCGATTGAGCTGCGTTTCAACGAATTAATTTCTGGTGTGCGAAGTGATGTGGGGATCAAGATTTTTGGCGATGATATGGAGGTGTTGAATCAGCAAGCCACTAAGATTGCACAACAAATCAAAGGGATTACTGGCGCAACTGCCGTCAATGTAGAACAGACTTCCGGCCTACCACTTTTAAATGTTGAAGTGAACAAAGCCGCGGCAGCGCAGTATGGTTTGTCGGTGAGAGCGATTCAAGACTTGGTGGCAACCAGCGTCGGTGGGCAGAATGTTGGGCAAATCCTACAAGGTGACCGCCGTTTCGACTTTGTGATTCGTCTGGATGATGCTCAACGTACACCTGAGCATTTGGCTGTTTTACCTATTCAAACGCCAAACGGAGGTCTAATCCAACTTCAGGATGTGGCTAAAGTTGAAAATATCCTTGGTATTAATCAGGTCAGTCGTGAAAATGGTAAACGTCGTGTCGTTGTGACCGCCAATGTCGAAGGGCGCGATTTGGGCTCATTTGTCACAGAATTACAATCGACTTTGGCGAAGCAGGAAATGCCTGCGGGTTATTGGTTGAGTTATGGCGGACAGTTCGAAAACCTAACCTCTGCGAAGGCACGTATGCAGCTGGTCGTTCCACTGGCGTTGATAACTATTTTTGTGCTGTTGATGGCCGTTTTCCATAACTTTAAGGAAAGTTTGCTGGTATTTACTGGTGTGCCATTTGCACTGTGTGGTGGTTTGATTGCACTGTGGCTTCGAGGTATACCATTGTCGATGTCTGCAGGTGTGGGCTTTATCGCGCTCTCAGGTGTGGCAGTATTAAATGGTTTGGTGATGTTGACCTTTATTAAGGAATTACGTCAACAACTGGATGTTTATCAGGCCACATGGCAAGGTGCAATTTTACGTTTAAGGCCCGTATTGATGACGGCTTGTGTGGCATCGTTAGGTTTTGTGCCGATGGCGTTGGCTACAGGGACAGGTGCGGAAGTTCAGCGTCCACTGGCAACCGTGGTGATTGGCGGCATCATGTCATCCACCTTACTGACTTTGGTGATTTTACCGGTGATTTATCGCTGGATGAATGAACGTAAAGTTAAAGCACAAACGGATGGTTGATCGTTAATTTAAAAATAACCTCACCGTTCTTAGCCAAGAAGGGTGAGGCATTGAAACTGTATAGACAGTTTATTATTGGCTAACAGGCAATACACCTAAACTAATGATGGTGTAATTTTGATTTACAGGTTGAGTGGTTTTGTTAAATGCTTCACTGACTTCAAGCAAATATTGCCCTGAATAAGGAAAAGTGACTGTCGCTGAACCATCTTGAGCAACCGAAACTTTTTGTGCTTGTTTATCTGTTTGCCCTTGAGCACGGATGAGCAGTTCAGCGTTTTTGAGTGCTTGTCCTGATTTTTTAATCAAGATTTGTATAGGTTGCTGCGCAGTAATGCTGTTGGGATGCGTTTTAAATTCGACTTGTATTGCAGCATCAGTGTTGTTTTGAATAGGTGACGTTTTTTCTTTAGAAATGTAGCTTTGGATTGACCATTCTCGGTTAATGGTGATCGGTACAGGCGGTTTCTTAAAGTCAGCTGGAATCACATATTCACGTTCAGCGATCTTACCTGCTTTTTCAGCAGGAACATCAAAAAGCATTTTCCATTCTTTATTATGTTGGACATATTTGAGTGGGAAAGATGCTTTACTGAACAGGTGATAGGTGCCTGCTTGTGGTAAGGCTAAGTCAAACACTGTAGCCGATTTTAAAGTGCTTGCAGCTTCAACTTGTAACTTGCTCTGATCTGGTTGAATCACGTTGAGCGCGGTTTGTTTCATGGCATGTTCTGCATTCAGTGCTTCTTCAGCATAGGATGCAATCACTGGGATTTGTGTATTTGTGGTGTTATAGCCCAGAGGTGCAACATAGGGTTCATGTGCATAACTATAAGAGCAAAGAAGTACAGAAAGGTAGAGGTATTTTTTCATTGTCGATATTCCATTAACAGGGGTATTTGAACTGTGGAAAATATAGTCGCCATTATATAGAAGAAACCTTATTATTGATAATAATAATTATTATCAATAATAAATAGAAAAAATATTCATTATTTTGATAAAACAAAATCAGAGGTATGAACATGAGTGAGCAACAAGGGCATGATCATAGTCATGCTGTCGTCACAGAAGGAAATGTAAAAAAACTAACCTTTGCATTGGCATTAACCAGTACCTTTCTAATTGTTGAAGTGATTGCGGGTTTCATGACGCAAAGCTTGGCCTTATTGTCCGATGCCGCACATATGTTTACTGATGCAGCAGCATTAGCAATTGCATTGATTGCTATCAAAATTGGTAAATTACCCGCAGATGATAAACGGACCTTTGGCTATCAGCGGTTTGAAATTTTAGCAGCGCTATTTAATGCCATGATGCTGTTTGTGGTTGCAATTTATATTCTCTATGAGGCGTATCAGCGCTTTAGCCAACCCCCTGAAATTCAGAGTGTCGGTATGATGATTGTGGCAGTTATTGGGTTGGTGATTAACCTTATTTCAATGAAGATTTTATTCTCCAGTTCAAAGGAAAGCCTCAATATAAAAGGTGCTTATCTGGAAGTGTTAAGTGATGCACTGGGTTCTGTGGGGGTGATCATCGGGGGTGCAATTATTTATTTCACCGGCTGGATGTGGGTGGATACGATTATTGCTGTACTCATCGGCTTTTGGGTCTTACCAAGAACATGGGTTCTGCTAAAACAAAGTATCAATATCTTACTGGAAGGTGTGCCTGAGGAAATTGATATTGAAAAATTACGTAATGATCTTTTATCGGTTAAAGGTGTAGAAAGTATTCATCAACTTAAGGTTTGGGCCATTACATCTAAAAATGTGCATCTGACAGTACATTTATTTGCACCAGAAGCGGATCGGAATCAACTGTATCAACAGGTTATGGAAATGCTCAGCCATCAACATGGGATTACTGAGATGACGCTACAAATTGAAGACAATGAGTGTATGGTGCATTCGCATGAATCAGATGGGCATGATCACAGTAATGCTGATGATGACACACATACAGATGAAGCAAAAAACCATTCACATTAAGGTGAATGGTTTGATTTGAACATGAGGCAAAGCTGAAGGATTAGATTTGCCACTCATGATTGCAGTCACGGCACTTCCAGCTTTTATTGGCTTGCATAAATGATTGCATTGAGATTTTAAAATCAGGCAGATCACGCCAAAACATTACCCCTGCAATCACAGCTGCAATGAAGACCACGACTGTTGCAATTTGCAATGTTTGACCTGCACCGTTGCTGAAAATCCACATCACAATACTAATGACGACCAGTAACAACAAAATAAACAGTAACGGAATCAAAAATACCAAGCTTTTTGGAACAACAGGACGTACAGCAGGCGTATTCCCATGGGTAACAGGCAAGATTTTTCGACTTTGGCACTTTGGACATTGGTATTGCATGGTGGCTCCACATTTATAATCTAAGCATATTCTAATCGTTCTATTTTAGAATGCAAAAAAGACTGAATTGCAGCTTAAAAGCAAAATTTAGGCAATAAAAAACCCAAGTCATTGTGCTTGGGTTTTTTACAAAGATGTCGCCATCTTGAATATGGCGTCCCTACGGGGATTCGAACCCCGGTTACCGCCGTGAAAGGGCGATGTCCTAGGCCTCTAGACGATAGGGACAAGTGAGGCAACACAGGTAAAACTTTTGGTGGAGTTAAGGAGGATCGAACTCCTGACCTCTACAATGCCATTGTAGCGCTCTACCAACTGAGCTATAACCCCCAGTCTGTGTGAGCGCAATATTAGGGATATTGCGCTCACACGTCAACAGAAAATTTAATTAAGTTTCATCAACTGCATCATTTTTCGGCAATTTGATGCTTTCGTTCAGTTTTTCCCAAACTTTTGCTTCTTTTTTGCTCGGGCCACCCACAATTTCAAGTGCATGACGTAAACGGGCAAAGGTTAAATCCGGGCCAATGGTGACCATCGATTGCATCACAGGAGTAGATGATGTTGAACCAGCAATTGCGATAAAGAATGCTGGCATGAAATCACGGAGTTTGATTTCCATTTGATTCGCCAAATCCATCAATGTTTGGCTCACAGTATCGTTGTTCCAGGTAAACAAGCTTTCTAAACGCCAAATTGCAAATTGTAAGCTTTGACGAACTTGTTCTTCAGTCAACTTTTTGCTGTCAAATTGCTCTTTGGTCAATGTTGGGAATTGATTGAAGTAAAAACCAGCCCAATTTACTGCTTCAGACAGTAAGTTAATACGTGGTTGAATGGCCGCAGCAATATCTTCTAAGGTTTGGCGATCAGATTTCCAAGCCAAAAGTGTATTTAACAGTTCAGCAGGGCTGAGTGCTTTAATCCATTGTCCATTGAGCCAGTTTAGTTTTTCAACATCAAAAATTGGACCACCCAAAGATACACGTTGAATATCAAAGTGTTCAATCATTTCAGCCAAAGAGAATTTTTCTCTTTCATCTGGCATTGACCAACCCATACGGCCTAAATAGTTCAGTAAGGCTTCAGGCAGCACACCGATGTCTTTATAGTAGTTGATTGAGGTTGGATTTTTACGTTTAGACAATTTTGACTTGTCTGGGTTACGCAACAATGGCATATGGCACAATGTTGGCATGTCCCAACCAAAATATTGGTAGAGCAACTGGTGTTTTGGTGCAGATGGAATCCATTCTTCACCACGAATCACATGGGTGATTTCCATTAAATGGTCATCGACTACATTGGCTAAATGATAAGTTGGCAAACCATCTGTTTTGAGTAGAATTTGCATGTCGACTTGCGCCCAAGGAATCTCCACTTCACCACGAAGTAAGTCATTGAATTGGCAAACGCCTTCTTCAGGGACTTTCATACGGATCACATGGGCTTCACCCGCAGCCAAACGCTGTTGTACCTCTTCTGGAGAAAGCTTTAAGCCACGACCGTCATAACCAGGGGTTTCACCACGGGCTTGTTGTTCAGCACGCATTTGATCAAGCTCTTCCGCTGTTGCGAAACAGTAAAAGGCATGACCTTTCTCAACAAGTTCTAAAGCATATTGTTTATAGATTCCCATTCGCTCGGATTGGCGATAAGGAGCATGAGGTCCGCCGATATCAGGCCCTTCTGACCAATTTAAACCTAACCAACGTAGTGAATCTAAAATCATTTTTTCAGATTCAGGTGTTGAACGGAGTTGGTCGGTATCTTCAATACGAAGAATAAATTCGCCACCATGTTGTTGTGCAAAGCATAAATTAAACAAGGCGATATAGGCAGTACCTACATGCGGAAAACCAGTTGGAGAGGGTGCAATACGAGTACGGACTTTCATAACTAAATATTATTCAGAATGTAAATTGAAACTATTATAACGAAAAAGCCCAACTGCTTAAGGGTTAATTCACCAATAAACGATTGGGCTTCTAAATTCTTTTGAGGAGCGTAGAATTTATTTTTCTAAATCAAATTTTTACAAAGTATGCGGTTGGAATAAAGCTTGTACAAAACAAGAAAATTTTTGATGTTGTTCAGCTAAAAAGTTTTGTGAGGCTGTGGTTTTAATCGACGTTAAAACTTTAAGCTGATCTTTATCTGAGATCAGTTTATTCTCGCCACGCTTTTGTTGATTGAGCGCTTTTTCAATCGGTGATTGTTTATCTACCACAACAATTAATGATTGTATTGGCTTGGTCGTATCTTTAATTGCAGCAGTATGGCCTGTTTGTGCCATCACTGTGAGTCCTAGACTTAAGCCCAAGATCTTTAAATAAGAATCATTCATTCCATCGGCTCCCCTTGACGGTCAAATTTTTGTTCTTGAACATGTTTATTGTAGCAAAACAACTTACAAAAAGCATAACTACGTCACATTTTTTAATAATACTACACAAAAAATGTTTAAAAAACAATCATTGAAACGAAATGTAATATTTTAATTGATAACATATAAATGTGGATGAATCGTGAAGAATTCAAGTTTAGGTTAATTTGTGTAAAAAATATACTCAATAATTTACATGAGTAATACACATTTTTAGATATCTTAAATTATGAATAAGATAGTTTAAATATTTATAAGTAATTGATTGTTAAATTAAAACAATAAAAATATAGTGCTTCTAAATCATTAGAAACCGAGAAAGAAATGAAAAAACTACTGCTTTTAAGTGCGATCAGTTTAATCGTCACAGGGAATGCCTATGCAGCGAAAGAATTTTTAAATGTATCCTACGATCCTACCCGTGAATTTTATCAAGAATATAACAAGAGTTTTGGTCAATTTTGGAAATCAAAAACAGGCCAAGATATTGAATTTAAGCAGTCTCATGGTGGTTCTGGTAAGCAAGCACGCTCAGTGGTAGATGGTTTGCAAGCAGATGTGGTGACATTGGCTTTGGCTAATGATATTGATGAAATTGTTAATGCGGGTCTGATTGAAAAAGGCTGGCAAAAAGAATTTCCAAATAATTCTGCACCCTACACATCTACCGTTGTTTTTTTAGTGCGTAAGGGCAATCCCAAAGCAATTAAAGATTGGAATGATCTGGTAAAACCGGGGGTTGAAATTATCACACCAAACCCTAAAACAGGCGGTGCGCCGCGCTGGATTTATTTATCAGCGTGGGGCTATGCATTAAAACAACCGGGTGGCAATGATGCAAAAGCGCGTGAATTAGTTAAACAAATATATAAAAATGTCAAAGTGTTAGATTCAGGCGCACGTGGCTCACTCACAACATTTGCTGATCGTGGTATTGGAGATGTTTTGTTGTCTTGGGAAAATGAAGCAATTTTGGCGACGTCTGGTCCAGATAAAGATAAATATCAAATTATTTATCCATCCATTTCAATCCTAGCCGAACCTTCAGTCGCAATCGTCGATAAAGTGGTTGATAAAGATGGTAATCGTAATTTAGCGAAAGGCTATTTAAATTATCTTTATTCACCTGTAGGGCAGGACTTGGCAGCAAAATATAATTTCCGTCCGCGTAATGCCAAAGCTGCGGGCAAATATGCGGCAAAATTTCCAAAAATTAAACTCTTTACCATAGATCAAGTTTTTGGTGGTTGGGCAAAAGCGCAAAAAACCCATTTTGCCAATGGGGGAATTTACGATCAATTTACGGCTGAAAAGTAATTTTAATCAAATACAAACAAGTCCTCTTTGATCAAAGGGGGCTTTTTTTAGCTTTATACATTTGTGATAAAGAAATAAATGAAACAAACAAAATATACGCCACAACGATGTTGAGCGCTTTCATCAATTAAAACCATAGATTGATTTTTAATCTGTTCTAAGTTTACGGGTATTTCGCTTTTTGATTGAAGTTTATTCGCTTATTTCATATATTTAGAATAATTTTAGCGATGTTAGCACTCATAATATGAAAACTAATTTTAAAGCACTGATGAGTGCTGTGGTTATTGCGACGGGATTAACTGTTGCAACGACAGCAAGTTATGCTGCTGACCGTGAATTTTTAAATGTGTCTTATGATGCAACGCGTGAGTTTTATGATGAGTTTAATAAATCATTTGGTGCTTACTGGAAATCTCGTACAGGTAAGACTGTTGATTTTAAACAATCGCATGGTGGTTCGGGAAAACAAGCGCGTGCCGTGGTTGATGGCTTAAAAGGTGATGTAGTGACCTTAGCTTTGGCCAATGATATCAATGAAATTGTGAAATCAGGTCAAATTAACCCAGGTTGGGAAAAAGAATTTCCAAATAACTCAGCACCGTATACGTCTACCGTTGTGTTTTTAGTACGCAAAGGTAATCCCAAAGGCATCAAGGATTGGACAGATTTGACCAAGCCTGGTGTACAAATCATTACCCCTAACCCTAAAACGGGCGGTTTACCACGCTGGATCTATCTCTCAGCTTGGGGCTATGCACTTAAACAACCGGGTGGTAATGATGCTAAAGCACGTGAGTTTGTTTCTAAGATGTACCATAACGTAAAAGTTATGGATCCAGCTGCACGTGCATCGATGACCACATTTGCTGAACGTGGGATTGGTGATGTTTTACTGACTTGGGAAAATGAAGCCATGGTGAGTAAGAAAGCATCTGGCAATAAGTTTGATATTGTCTATCCATCGATGTCAATTTTGACTGAACCTTCGGTGGCAATTGTTGATAAAACAGTAGAGAAGAACGGCAATAAATGGTTAGCAACGGGTTATATTAACTATTTGTATTCTCCAATAGGTCAAGATATGGCTGCACGTCATTTCTATCGCCCGCGCAATGCAAAAATCTTAGCTAAATATTCCAACCAATTCCCTGAACTGAAAACTTTTACCATTGATGAAGTCTTTGGTGGTTGGGCAAAAGCACAGCAAACTCACTTTGCCAATGGCGGTGTTTTCGATCAGATTTATAATAGCAAGCGCTAAGCATCCACTATTTTGAATGAAAAAACCTCCTTTTGAGGAGGTTTTTTCATTCTGTTATGAATCAGTTAGACTAATATCAAAGTGAGTAATCAATTTAAACTATGGATATTACGCTAAGACTCGCGACTAAAGATGATATTGAGGTTATTTTTGATATACGAACATCAGTCAAAGAAAACCATTTGTCAAAACAACAACTGACTGAACTGGGTATCACTGAGTCAGTAATATTGGATTTAATTCAAAATACTTCGACTGTCTGGCTTGCTGAGCTGCAGCATCAAGTGTGTGGTTTTTCGATCGCAGATTTAACTGAGGGCAGCGTATTTGCCATGTTTGTCCACCCTGATTTTGAAGCCAAAGGTGTAGGAACTGCGCTTTTGAAAAAAGCAGAAGATTTATTATTTGAATCTTTTCAAGAAATTTGCTTGGAAACCGATCAAAAAAGTCGTGCTTTTGAATTTTATCTCCGACAAGGTTGGCGTGTTTCAGCGTATTTTGACAATGGTGATGTGAAAATGCTCAAGACACGATAACGCTTTGTCGCAGGATGGATGAGCCGTTTTTTGTACTGAACTTTTATAAAAAGCATTTTAAAACGGTTTTCTCTATAAAAAGTAATATTTCCCTACAAAAAGTCGTTTGGAGCTTTGGCAAAACAAGGTAATAATGTGCAGTTACTTTTTTTGCTTAAACTGAAATCATAATTATGTCTCATATTTCTGTATTACTACATGAAACTGTCGATGCTTTACTTGCAGATCGCAATACAGGAATTTACGTGGATGGGACATTTGGGCGTGGTGGACACACCCGTTTATTGTTGTCTAAATTAGATGAACATTCAAAAGTTTATGCTTTTGATAAAGACCCACAAGCGTTAGAAGTGGCATATCAGTTAGAAAAAGAAGATCCTCGTTTTAAAATTATTCATGCCAGTTTTGCAGATTTACAACAAGAATTAAATCAATTAGATATTTATCAAGTCGATGGGATTATGGCAGATTTAGGGGTGTCATCACCACAGCTAGATCAAGCAGACCGTGGTTTTAGTTTTATGAAAGATGGACCACTTGATATGCGTATGGATAATTCTCAAGGACAAACAGCCGCAGATTGGCTAGTGGATGTAGACGAAGAACATTTGGCCAATGTGATTTTTCAATATGGTGAGGAACGTTATAGTCGTCGTATTGCACGTGCGATTAAGCAAGCAGGATATATTGAAACCACTGGAAAATTAGCGGAAATTGTGAAAGTTGCGCATCCTAAGTGGGAAAAGAATAAACATGCTGCGACACGGACATTCCAAGCTATTCGTATTGAAATTAATAAAGAACTCGATGACGTACATACCTTTTTACCTCAAGCAGTAGATTTGTTAAAATCAAATGCACGTTTGGCCGTCATTAGTTTCCATTCACTTGAAGACCGAATTATTAAACAATTTATTCAAAAAGAATCAACGTTGCCAGAAGATGATGGCTGGGGATTACCGCAAAAAGTACAAGATACTCGTCGACTGAAAAAAGTTGACAGAGTCCGTGCCAGTGAGGAAGAAGTCAAAGCCAATCCTCGCTCACGTAGTGCTTGGCTTCGAGTTGCAGAACGCTTAGAACAAAAAGGCGCAGAATGAAACAAGAAATTATAGAAGAATCAAGTCATAAGCTGGCAATAAAAAAAGCGATTGTTTATGGCGTATTGGTTGTTGCAGTGTTGATCAGTGCCTTTATGGTGGTGTTGCAAGTCTTTGCTTATCGTCATGATTTTCGTGATTTAAATAGTTATATGCGTGAACGTGAAGATATCAATGCGGAATGGGGACGTTTGCTCATTGAACAACAAACATTTGGTGCAACTGCGCAAATAGGAACACGTGCAGTAACACAATTGAGAATGTATTCACCGCCAGCTGCGCAAACAGTTGTCATTTCATTACCAACTGAATCAGAGCAGAAGAAGTAAGGCATCTGTATGGCAGATAAGCAAACTAAACCGACTCGGCAGCCACGTAAAAAGCAGCCATCCATTACCCAGAAAAGTACTGTATCGATAGATATGTGGCGTTTCTATTTAATGTGGGGCGTGGTGCTTTTATGTTTTGTCGGCTTGGTCGGACGTGCATTTTATGTGCAAGTGATTAATAAAGACTTTTTACAAAATAAAGCCAATGCCAACATTCTACGTTCTGAAACATTAAAAGCCATGCGTGGTGTGATTAGTGATCGTCATGGGGTGCCTTTGGCAATCAGTTCCCCAATCATGAAAGTGGTGATTGATCCACGTGAATATTTTGAGACTAAAAAACAGTTTGATACCATCACGGCTGAATTACAGAAGACACCCAACAGTCGTAAACTCAAACGCCAATTGCCTGATGAAAATTTAAATTTAGATGAATTGGCAGATGCGGTCGGTCTTGATCGTGCAGACTTAAAAAAACGTTTAAATGAACGTCCACGTTCTCGTTATTTGGTACTTAAAAAAGAAGTTCCGCCACCACAAGCAGATTTTATTACCCAACATAAATTTGCTGGCGTTTATGCCGAGAAAACCTATAAACGTTATTATCCTCAGCCGCAGCCCAATGCGCAAATTATTGGTCTCACCAATAGTGAAGGGACGGGGATTGAAGGTTTAGAGATGCAGTTAAACTCCCGTCTGGCTGGTGAAGATGGTGAGCAAAAGATTTCTCGTGATAAACATGGTAACCGTATTACCACCCCTGAAGTCGTGAAAGAAGTGAAAGCAGGGGAGAACATTACCTTAAGTATCGATTCACGTTTGCAATATATTATGTATCGTGAGTTGACTGCGGTGGGTGTTGCCAATAATGCACGTTCTGCTTCTGCAATTGCTGTGGATGTAAAAACGGGCGAAATTCTGGCTATGGCGAGTTGGCCTTCTTATAATCCTAATGATAAAAATGGCTTAAGTAATAAAGATGCCATGCGTAACCGTGGTGCAATTGACATGTTTGAACCTGGTTCAACCATGAAACCTTTTACCATTGCAGCAGGTTTGGAAAGTGGCAAATATACCCCAAACTCGGTGATTAGTACCAGCCCAGGTTCGATGCGTTTAGGTTCACATACTATTCGTGATACGCATAACTATGGTTCGTTGACCGTCACTGGTGTGATTATTAAATCCTCGAACGTCGGTTCGGCAAAAATTGCTTTGTCTTTACCAAAAGAAACCTTGCCAAGTTTCTTTAGAAAGGTCGGTTTTGGTCAGCGTTCGGCGGTTAAATTCCCAGGTGAGAGTGGAGGTTTAGTGCTTCCACCTGAAAAGTTAAATTCTTCGCAAATTGGTACAATGGCTTATGGCTATGGTCTAAATGCTACGATTTTACAGTTGGCGCAAGGCTATGCAATGTTGGCCAATCATGGTGTGGAATATCCTTTAAGTCTTTATAAATTAAATGATCAGCCCAAAGGTAAACAGGTTTTAGCGCCTAAAATTGCTGATGAAGTTTTGTTGATGTTAGAGCAAGTTACGATGCCTGGTGGTACTGCAAAACAAGCCAATATTCCCGGTTATCGCGTGGGTGGTAAAACAGGTACAGCACACAAGTTGCGCCCTGACCATAGAGGTTATTCGAATACTGAATACCGTGCTTTATTTGCCGGTGTGGCGCCGATTAGTGATCCTCGTTTGGCGGTTATTGTTGTAGTCGAAAATCCGCGTGGACAATATTATGGCGGTTTGGTTGCCGCTCCAGTGTTTGCCCGAATTATGCAAGAATCTTTACGTTTAATGAATGTGCCTTTAGATAAACCTCTTGAAACGGCTAAGGCCAAGCCATAGGTAAACTATAATGATTAATTTTCAAGATATTTATAAAGTTGATAATACAAAGGCTTGGATGTCTGAGTCATTTAATGGCTTTTCTCTAGATAGTCGTTATGTACAACAAGGGCAAATTTTTATTGCTTTGACCAGTTATTCGCAACCAGAAAAAACCACACAATTTGCTCAAATCGCTTTAGATAAAGGCGCATTGGGCATTATTAGTGAAACAGATTTAGGCTTTGAATCTGCATTGATCTGCCCAGATGTGCGTCAGTTGATGGGACAATGGCAAAAACAATATTTACAAGCGACATCTCCTGTAAAAGCTGAGCGAATTCTTGCAGTCACGGGAACCAATGGTAAAACCACGATTTCACGCCTCGTTGCTGAATTACTGGCATTACAAAATAAAAAATGTGCAGTGATGGGAACTACGGGGAACGGGATTCTGCCAAACCTAGAAGCATCTTCGCATACCACTTTAGATGCGTTGCATTTACAAAATCTTCTGCATGATTTTGCTATGCAAGGTGCTGAATTCGCTTCAATTGAGGCAAGCTCGCATGGTTTGGAACAAGGTCGTTTAAATGGTTGTGATATTGAGATTGCTGCATATAGTAATCTGAGTCGAGATCATTTGGATTATCACGGGACGCTTGAAGCCTATGCTGAAGCAAAAGCGTTACTGTTTAAATTTGCTGCGTTAAAAGTTGCAGTAATTAACATCGATGATGCGCATGCAGACCTAATGATGAATGCTGCAAGCAGCAATCTGTCACATCCGAAAGTATTGACTTATTCAACCTCTAAAGCGGCTGATTACCAAGTATTTGGGATTAAATATAGTCTAGATGGGGCAACATTCCATCTCAAAACAGCTAAAGCTGAATTTACCGTGAATAGCCCATTGCTTGGGCATTTTAATATTGAAAATTTGGTGGCCAGTTTAATTGTTGCTGAACAATCAGGTTTTGATTTAAAACAACTTATCGCAACCGTACCTAATTTGAAAGGTGCACCTGGACGTATGCAGGTGATTCGTGATCAGGATCGTCTGTTTGTGGTGGATTATGCACATACACCAGACGCTTTAACTCAGGTTTTAAAAACCTTAAAACGCCATGTTGAAAATCAGCTTTGGGCCGTCTTTGGTTGTGGTGGTGATCGAGATCGCGGTAAACGCCCATTAATGACCAAAGCAGCTTTGGAACAAGCCAATCCTGTGATGATCACATCAGATAATCCACGTACAGAAAATCCTGAGCAAATTTTTGCCGATATGAAGCATGAAATTGATTTTAGCCAGCATGAGGTTCACGAAATTCGTGATCGCCGTGAAGCAATCAAATATGCAGTAAAACATGCCCAATCAGGTGATATTGTTGTGATTGCCGGCAAAGGGCATGAAAATTATCAAGAAATTGATGGTGTTCGTCATTGGTTTGACGATGTCGTTGAAGTGCAATCGGCAATAGACGCACAACACCATAAACCCAATTCAGCTTATCCAGCTCATTAGGAATAAGAGATGCACACCTCTACCACCAGTACTGTGCCTTTGGAGCTATGGTCAGCAGCACAACTTGCTGAAGCAACTCAAGGTTATTGGTATTTAGATCAAGCACCACAAGGTGAAATTAAACGTATTTTGACTGATTCACGTCATGCTGAATTAGGTGATGCTTTTTTGGCGCTCAAAGGTGAGCGTTTTGATGCACATGATTTTGTTGCCCAAGTGGCTGAGAATGGCTGTCAAATTGCCATCGTGAGCCATCCTGTTGATGTAAATATCTGCCAACTTGTCGTTGCAGATACACGTTTGGCATTGGGGCACTTAGGCGCGTATCGTCGTGCTCAACATCCACAATTAAAAGTGATTGCACTTACAGGCAGTAGTGGTAAGACCACCACCAAAGAGATGTTGGGGAGTATTCTTTCACGTCTAGCGCCGACCTTGATTACACGTGGCAATTTAAATAATGATCTTGGTGTGCCAATGATGTTATTGGAGCTACGTTCAGAGCATCAATATGCGGTGATGGAACTTGGTGCAAGCCATCAAGGTGAAATTGATTACACCTCAAATCTTGTACAGCCACATGTTGCTGGTATTTTAAATATTGGAACTGCGCATTTAGGCGAATTTGGTGGACGTGATGGAATTTGCCGTGCCAAATCTGAAATTTACCGTCATATTGATCAAGCTGGAATAGCAATTGTTCCTGCTCAGGATGATTTTACTGATACGATTCGCCAAGTGGTAGACACTGAGCAAGTGTTAAGTTTTGGACAGGGTGGCGAGGTCTTTGCAACAGATGTTCAGTTACACGCACAGTCTGCAATCTTTACCCTTAATACGCCTCAAGGTGCAAGAACAGTCAATCTTCCTTTTGCAGGTGAACATAATGTCCATAATGCAGAAGCAGCGGCAGCATTTGCCTTGGCGATTGGTGTTGGTTTAGACGATATTGTGATCGGCTTGGAGTCGGCACAAGGTGCAAAAGGGCGTTTGAATTTTATTCATAAGCACAAGCATTTATTTATTGATGATACCTATAATGCCAACCCGACTTCAATGCGTGCAGCAGCTGAAGTACTTGCGCAACAGCAAGGGATCAAAGTGATGGTGATTGGCGATATTGGTGAACTAGGCGATACTGCTGCGCAGCAACACTATATGTTGGGTCGTGATCTGGTTTCAGTGGATGGGATTCAATTTGTTGTCGCAGTAGGTGAGTTTGCTCCTGCTACACAAGAAGGTGCGCGAAGCACTCAATATGGTAAAAAATTACAAGCTTTTCTTAGCCAAGAACAAGCTTTACCTTTATTGTTAAGTTTAATTGCAACACATCAACCACAGTCCATGAGTTTCCTGTTTAAAGGTTCTCGCTATACCCATATGGAAACGTTGATGGCTGATTTGATGGAGAAAGTTTAATGCTGTATTGGTTATTTCAACACTTGGCGGGTTATGAGAACGCGTTCCAAGTTGTTCGATACTTATCGTTACGAGCATTGCTCAGTGTATTGACTGCACTTGCGATTGGTTGGGCCTTGGGACCAGTAATGATCCGTAAATTACAAGCGCTCAAATATGGTCAGGCTGTTAGTTCATATGCACCTGAAAATCATGCCAAAAAAATGGGTACACCGACAATGGGCGGGATTTTAATTCTGCTTTCGATCGGGATCAGTACCTTGCTTTGGGCAGATTTATCCAATCCTTATGTATGGATTGTCTTGGCTGTTATGGTGATCTTTGGTGCTGTAGGTTGGGCAGATGATTGGATTAAAGTCCGTTATAAAGACAATGCAGGCTTACCTGCCAAGAAGAAATTCTTTTGGACTTCTGTTGGTTCCTTGGGGGCGGGTATTGCGTTATATGTCATTGCAACTCAGCAAGACAGCCCCGTACATACAGCGAATATGCTGGATTTGTTGATACCATTTTTTAAAAATCTGAGTATTCCATTGTCCTCAATTCCATTAGGTATTGGATTCATTATTTTTACCTATCTGGTAATCAATGGTGGATCAAATGCAGTGAATTTGACCGATGGTTTAGATGGTCTTGCGATCATGCCGATTGTTTTGGTTGCCGCAGGTTTAGGTGTTTTTGCATACTTGGCAGGTGATATACGCTTTGCCAATTATTTACATATTCCCTATGTAAAATATACCTCTGAGCTGGTGATTATTTGTGCTGCAATGATTGGAGCGGGTTTAGCATTTCTTTGGTACAACGCGCATCCTGCCCAAGTCTTTATGGGAGATGTTGGCGCATTATCATTGGGTGCAATGCTGGGCACTATCGCGGTAATGGTTCGTCAAGAGATCGTCTTTGCAATTATGGGCGGTGTCTTTGTTGTAGAAGCGATCTCGGTATTCTTGCAAATCGGATCATTACGTATGCGGAATAAACGTGTATTTCTTATGGCGCCGTTGCATCATCATTATGAGAAAAAAGGCTGGCGTGAGACTCAAGTGGTGATCCGTTTTTGGATTATCACAATTATGCTGGTAGTTTTAGGTCTAATGACATTAAAATTACGTTAAGCCAAAGTGATTTGAAAAGTCGGCATTAGCCGGCTTTTTTATGGCCTAAAAATATCTTTTGGAGAATACAATGAATTTGTTGATGTGCCCTGTATGTCGTGAGGCATTGAGCCTATCGGATCGGACTTGGCGCTGTGTAAATAATCATAGCTATGATGTGGCAAAACAAGGCTATGTGAATTTACATGTAGTACAACATAAGCATAGTAAAAATCCAGGGGATACGCCTGAATCTGTACAAGCACGCCGTGGATTTTTAAGTGGTGGATTTTATGCACCTTTACAGCAAGCCGTTGTTGAGAAAATTCGTGAGTTAGGTGTTGAAAACCTGTTGGATATCGGCTGTGGTGAAGGCTACTATACCGATGCAATGCAACATCAAGTGATGCAATGTATTGGGGTTGATATTGCAAAAAATGCAGTTCAGGTTGCTGCAAAACTCAATAAAGATGTGACATGGATTGTGGGAACAGGAGCGACTCTACCTGTTTTGGATCATTCGATTGATTTGTGTACCAGCTTATTTAGCCCGATCCCAGAAGAAGAAATACTCCGAGTACTTAAGCCGAAGGCTTATTTGATGGTGGTGACACCTGCGCCAGAGCATTTATATGGGATGCGTGAGGGCTTGTTTGATGAAGTTAAAGCCCATGAACCGCAAAAGTTTGTCACGCAATTACAGGCATCTTTTGAATTAATTGAACAGCCGATTATTGAAACAACGTTTGAGCTGGATCAAGCACAACTCAAAAACCTGATTGCGATGACCCCTTATGCTTATAAAGCAAAACCTGAAAAGCGGTTAGTTTTAGAAGCACAAGCTAAAACTACGTTAAAGGCAGCCTTTCAAATTTATATTTTTCAGAAAAAATAATAGAAATTTAAGCCATAAAAAATGCCATCAATTGATGACATTTTTTATTTGAGAAACTAATTATTGAACTTCATTAATCAAATTCTCAAGAGAATCACTTTCTCGTTTTGCACCGCCTTGATTCATTGCAGGCGGTGTTACTTTGTTCGGTTTTAGCGGTTGATCTGAACCTTCATCAGGTAAGTCTTCAAAGTCATTTGATGAATTACGTGATGGTGTAACAGGTGCAGGTTTAAAGATTGGACGGGCTAAAGGCGGTGATGAACCATTGCCTTCATTTTGAGTAGCACCTTCAACTTGAGTCTGATTACGTTCTTCACGAGAGATTGGTGCTTTGGCATTTTTATCAAAATGTACCCAAGCAGATGGCGTGTCTTTTAAGGCTTTACCCATAAAGCCGGTCCAAACTGGAAGCGCTGCGATCCCACCATATTCACGACGACCAAGTGTTGAAGGCTGGTCAAAACCGACCCAAGCAATCGCAACTAATTTGCCGTTGAAGCCTGCAAACCACGCATCTTTAGCATCATTGGTTGTTCCTGTTTTACCACCAATGTCATCGCGACCAATTTTAAGTGCTGCACGACCAGTACCATGCACAATCACATCACGAAGAATATTTGCCATATCAAAAGCAGATTGTGATTTTAAAATTCGTTGTGCTTGACGATATTTACTTTGTTCTTCTTTGCTTAATGGGGTCTGAACCTCATCCACTGTAAGGTTCGCACCTTCAATGACTTCATCATCCGGGGTGATGGCTTGGGTATCGGCTACCGTCTCTTTTTGATTGATACATGGAATACACGCATATTCAGGCGCTGCTTCATAAATGGTTTTGCCATAAGCATCTTCAATACGGCTGATGAAATGCGGTTGAATGCGATATCCACCATTGGCAATTGCGGCATAGCCAGTTGCCATTTGAACTGGAAGTACTTGTGGGGTACCGAGCGCAATCGTGAAGTTACGTGGGATTTGATCTTCTTGTAGACCAAAATCCATCAATAATTGGCGCGCACGTTCTACACCTACGCTTTGTAATAAACGTACAGATACCGTATTACGAGATAAGTACAATGCACGTCGTAAAGGAATCATACCCAAATAACGACCATCTGAGTTTCTTGGTGACCAACGACCAATTGTAATAGGGCTATCATTGACCATGGTATAAGGAGTCATACCGCGTTCAAGCGCCAGTGCATAGACGAATGGCTTAATGGTTGAACCTGGTTGACGCCAACCTTGTATTGCGCGGTTAAATTTAGATTGGTAAAAGTTGTATCCACCCACCACAGCTTCAATTGAACCATCATTCGGGTTGATTGCAATGAGTTGGCCTTGTGCTTTCGGTGTTTGAACCAATGACCACGCGGTTTTATTTTCATTGGGACGTAAGCGAATAATATCTTTAACACTTACAATCTGCGAAGCGCGGCTTGGTGCCCCACCAACTGCATTGGCATTGATATATTTTCTTGCCCAAGACATACCTGACCAAGGCACAGTCACTGTTGAACCATCTTGCATTTTGGCATCAAAACTATTGCTGCCTACCTTGATGACTTCAGCAGGGTAGGTATTGGCATAAGCAATGAATTCTTTTAAAGGTTTATCATGTGCTTCAGCACCACGCCATCCATGCCGACGATCATAATCTTCCAAGCCTTTTTGTACTGCATCTTCTGCATATTGTTGGCGTTTGCTGTTGACTGTTGTATAAACTTTATAACCCGAATCAATTGCTTGTTCACCAAACTTTTCAACCAATTCTGAGCGAACCATTTCACCTACATAGGGAAATCGATTACTTAAGCCGCGATCAGGCATACTCAGATTAATCGGCTCAGCGACAGCTTTTTCGTATTCTGCTTGTTTAAGATAGCCAAGTTGTAACATGCGACCTAGAATCCAGTTACGGCGTTCTAAGGCGCGTTCAGGGTTAACCACAGGATTGTATTTTGATGGTGCTTTGGGTAAGCCCGCAATCATCGCCATTTGTGCGACACTGAGTTGATCTAAGCTTTTGTCATAATAAATTTTTGCAGCAGCAGCAATACCATAAGCATTTTTACCCAAAAAGATTTTATTGACATATAAAGATAAAATTTCTTCTTTCGATAGATTTTGTTCTATTTTACGTGCCAAAAAAACTTCGGTAAGTTTGCGTTTGAGTGTTCGTTCAGGTGATAAATAATAATTTTTAGCCACCTGCATGGTAATTGTTGAGCCACCTGTTTGTACATTTGACCCAGTGACACTTTCACTCACTGCACGCCCTAAGCCTTTAAAGCTAATTCCGCTATGTTCGAAGAACGATGAATCTTCAGCAGCAAGGAAGGCATGAATGAAATGTGGTGGGATCTGATTGTACTCAACAGGCACCGAAAGCTTGCCACCATATTCAGCGATCAGCTGATTATCTGCTGAATAAACTTGCAAAGGTTTAAGCAATGGCGCCTTTTTTAAAGAGCTCATTTCTGGTAGTGATGGGGCAATATATAGATACATTCCATAAAAGCCCATCGGAATTGCGACTAAAATAATGATAATCAGCAAAAAAAAGGGATGAATATAACCTGAACAAGATAGCTTTTTCATAACAAGTAAGTTTTAATAATAGCTAATGGCAAACTAATTGCGTTCAGTATAGCTTCTCATGTGATGGATTGTTAGATGGGATATTGTATCTGTAAAAAATTAAGACCAAATGCAGTCGGTTTGTGTTATTTATTGGGGATAAAAAAATAATAGGAAATCAATCGTGCTTAGACTATATCGTAAGCCAAATAAGGGGTTAATAGGAGTAGATATTAGTTCTACTACTGTAAAGATTTTAGAGCTCTCTGTTAAGAACGGTCGTTACTGGGTTGAAAGTTATGGATTAAGTCCACTGCTCGATGGGAGTGTTGTTGAAAAAAATATTCTTAATCCTGAAGCAGTTGCTGATGCGTTGGAAAGGGCAGTCAATATTGGCAATCCTCAATCGCAAAATGTTGCGGTTGCTGTACCTACATCTATGGTGATTCACAAAATCATTGAAATGGATGCAGATATGTCGGATGAGGAAAGAGAAGTTCAGATCCGAATGGATGCTGAACAATATATCCCTTTCCCGCTGGATGAAGTCAGTTTAGATTTTGAAGTGTTAAAAGATAAGCTGGCAAATCCAAATCGAGTCAATGTGTTACTTGTTGCAACACGTGCAGAGAATATTGATTCTCGTGTTGAAGTTTTAGAAATCGCAGGCTTATCACCTAAAATTGCAGATGTAGAAAGTTATGCAATTGAGCGTGCTTTTGATGTCTTTTCCGATACCTTGCCAATCGGTGTAAATCTTGTGGGTATCTTGGATATCGGCCATACCATGACCACCTTGTCTGTGATGCAAAATGGCAAGATCATTTATACCCGAGAGCAAGTTTTTGGTGGCAAGCAGCTGACTCAAGATGTACAGAACCGCTATGGCTTGTCTTATGATGAAGCTGGTCGGGCCAAAAAAGATCGGACTTTACCTGACGATTTTGAAACAGAAGTCTTAATGCCGTTTTTAGAAGCAGTGGTACAACAAGCTGCTCGTTCATTACAGTTTTTCTTTTCATCTTCTCAGTTTAACGAGATCGACCATATTTTATTGGCGGGTGGTAACGCCAATATTCCTGGGTTGGCAAAATTATTACAACAAAAACTCGGTTATCGGGTCACGATTGCAAACCCTTTCTTGCAGATGGGGTTTTCACCACAAATTGACTTAAAAAAAATAGAAAATGATGCACCTTCTTTAATGGTTGCGTGTGGTTTGGCTTTGAGGAGTTTTGATTAATGGCAAAGATTAACTTACTCCCTTGGCGTGATGAGCTAAGAGAACAGAAGAAGAAGCAATTTGTTGCAATATGTGTTGGGGTTGCACTGATTGGCTTAGTTACAGTGTTATTGGCGTGGTTCTATTTTGATCATAAGTTAGAAGATCAGGAGCAAGCCAATCAATTGGTGACCAGTACCAATCAAAATTTAGATACGCAATTAAAAACTTTAGATGGTTTACAAGAACGTCGTAATGCCATTATTGAACGGATGAAACTGATCCAAGGTTTACAAGGTCAGCGTCCTGTGATTGTTCGCCTCGTTGATGAATTGGTTCGGATTGTCCCTGCACAAATGTACATCACAAAATTTAGTCGTGTGGGTGATAAATTTACAATTGAGGGCAAAGCTGAAAGTCCAAACACAGTTGCTGAATTGTTGCGTGGATTAGAGGCGTCTGAATGGTATCGAAATGCATTTATGAATTCATTCTTAGCTGCAGATGAAAATAAAAATAAAGGGCAGACTTCGGTGATTCCTCGTGTAGAAGAATCATATGGAAGTTTTGTGGTGACTGTGGATTTAGGTGAAATAGCATCTACTGCAGATGGGGACGCGACGAAGGTTGAACAAGTTTCAGCTGCTGGGGGTGCAAAATGAGTCGTGAAGATTTTGAGCAATTAGATTCATCTGTAAATGATGCTCCAAAAAAGAACAAGATGACTGTTGAGAAGTTTTTTCAACAGTTCAATACCTTGGATATGAATAACTATGGCAGTTGGCCTTTATCCGTTAAAGTCACCTGTTGGGTATTCTTGTTTTTTGTGGTGTGTGCAATTGGCTATTTTTTAGCAATTAAACCTAAATTAGATGCAATTGATCAAGCACGTACAGTTGAACAAAACTTATTAAATGAGTTTAAAGAAAAAGACTCTAAATTAAGAAACTTGCAGCAATATCAAGCACAACTGCAACAAATGGAAGCAAATTTTAATCAGCAATTAGAGCAGCTACCTAAAGAAACTGAAATTCCGAGTCTGGTTGAAGACATTAACGTGACAGGGGTAAGTTCTGGTTTGAAATTTAAAAATATCAAATTAGAACCAGAAGTGAAGCAGGAGTTCTTTATTGAGCAGCCGATCTCGATTGATGCAACAGGGGATTATCATTCATTTGGCAGTTTTGTAAGTAGTTTGGCTGCTTTACCACGTATTGTCACTTTGCATGATTTCACAATTACAGGAACACCTAGTCAAGATAACAAATCTGATGTGCCAGTGATTGACTATACAATTAAAGCAAAAACTTATCGTTATATTGGAGCTGATGAGCAGAAAATAAATAAATCAGCGAATGCTGCTGCGCAGACAACAACACCTCAGCAAGGAGGGACGCCACAATGAAACAGCTTAATAAAATAGTTTGTGGAATCTTATTTGCGATGCTGTTGGTGGGGTGCGATTCTAGAATTGATGCCGTTAATCAAGAAATGGCAAATATTAGAAATCAGCAACCATTGCCGATTGAACCTGCGCCAGTATTTAATCCAGTGCCTAGTTTTAATTATTCTGCTCAACAGTTACGCAGCCCATTTTTGCCAAACTCATTGGCAAATGAATTGAAAATCATGTCAGGCAAGCGCGTCTACCCGAATTTTTCAAGACAGCCACAGCCGCTTGAAAGCTATCCTTTAGAGTCGTTAACACTGAAAGGAAGTATGAAAGGGGCTGTTGGACAGATCGTGGGTTTGATCAAAACACCAGATGGTGAGATTGAGCGGGTACAACTTGGCAACTACATGGGTATGAATCAGGGGCGAATTATTGAAATTACGCCGACCCGTATTGATTTATTGGAAATTGTTCCAGATGGTCGAGACGGTTATATAGAAAGACCACGGAGTCTAGTTCTAATCGGTCCAATAGATTAAAACGGAATAAAGGAATAAAAATGAAAAAGAGTTTGAAAAATATCTTTAACGGGGATGGTAAGTTTATGAATAGTCAACTTCGTCAATTTACTATGGCGGCAGTGTCAATTGCGATTATGCAGGTTGCAACAGCGCAAACAACCATGACCAATATTGTACCGATGAAAATACCGGGGCAAGGTACAGAAATTCGTGTGATGTTTAATGGCTTACCGCCACAGCCTCAAGCCTATCAATTGGATAATCCATCTCGACTGATTTTGGATTTTGATCAGGCGAAGCAAACGATCAATCAGTCGTCTATTGCTGTGGCAAGTGAAGAAGCGTCGACGGTGGATATTGCTGCCGATGATCAACGTTCACGCTTAACGGTAAATTTAAAAAATAGTGGTTCTTTTACAACACGTGTTGAAGGGAATACCTTTATTTTAAAGATTAACAATGCCAATCAAGCTGCTGCTTTACCGACTTATGCAGCATCTACACTGAATAAGCAAAATCAAGGCATCGCAGATATCGGTTTCCAGCGTGGCAATGCGGGTGAGGGTCAAGTTATTGTAAATCTGTCTGGTGCAAATACACCTGTAGATGTACAACAACAGGGCAGTAAAGTTGTTATTCGAACCTTAGGAAATAAAATTCCAGCACATTTAATTCGTCGTTTAAATGTCAATGATTTTGCAACCCCAGTTTCTTCTGTGGATGCTTATAATGACGGTTCCAATGGCGTCATTACCATTCAATCTGCGGGTAGCTATGAATATATGGCTTTCCAAGCGGAAAACAAATTGACCGTGAGTTTAAAGCGTCCTGTAGAAAATAAGGTAAATCGCCCAAGTTCAAGTCAGTCTTATACGGGTAAGAAAATCTCGCTTGATTTTCAAGATATCGAAGTACGCCGTGTGCTACAGCTACTTGCTGATTTTACCAGTATTAATATGGTGGCTGCAGATTCGGTTCAAGGTAATATCACTTTACGTCTGAAAGATGTACCTTGGGATCAGGCGCTAGATATCATTTTAAAAACCAAGAATTTGGATAAGCGCCGTAATGGGAGTGTGATTTGGATTGCACCTGTCACCGAGCTGATTAAAGCTGAAGAAGATGAAGCCAAAGCAATTGCACAAAGCATTAAGTTGGCACCAATTCAAACAGAATATATACAACTCAGTTATGCAAAAGTTGCCGAGGTTCTAAAGTTACTCGAAGACTCTAGAAATCCTAAAGGTGCACAAGCAAATGGTACCAATAACACAGATTCTTTAGCTTTGGAAAGTCTACTCAGCTCAAGAGGGAGTGCTGTTGCAGATACACGAACAAATACATTAATTATTAATGATACTGCAAATAATATTGATAAAGTTCGTAAAATGATTGATTTACTTGATGTTTCGGTAAAGCAAGTCATGGTTGAAGCACGTATTGTTCGGGCAACAACAGATTTTACGAAAGAAATGGGGGTGAAATGGGGAATTTTATCGCAAGGGATTACCAAGAATAATGATTTATTGGTTGGTGGTAGTGATACGACATTATGGGACTTAAAAACCCCGAGTGATGATGGGAAATATACCATTACTCGGCCCGATAATTTAAACGTAGACCTTGGCGTTACTACGGCTGGGGCAAGTAAAATCGCATTTGGTCTAATTAGTCTTTCGGATTTTATGTTGGACCTAGAGTTGTCGGCTTTACAATCTGATGGCTATGGTGAAGTGATTTCAACGCCAAAAGTGATGACCGCAGATAAACAAAAAGCCAAAGTTGCTTCGGGTCAACAAATTCCTTACCAGACTACATCAACAGCGGGTGGTACAGCTACAGCGACAACCTCATTTAAAGATGCCTTGCTCAGTCTGGATGTTACACCAAGTATTACCCCAGAAGGGAAAGTACAAATGCAGCTGAATATTACCAGTGATTCACGTGGTGGGGTGGCACCGAATGGTGAAGTTATTCTGAATAAAAATGAAATCAATACCAATGTGTTGGTTGATAATGGTGAAACCGTGGTATTAGGTGGTATTTTTGAACAAGAAAATACCACGAACCAAGTCAAAGTCCCATTTTTAGGCGATATTCCTTATTTAGGACGATTGTTCCGTAAGGATGCCAAAACAGAGAATAAACGAGAGTTACTAATCTTTGTGACACCAAGAATTGTTAATGACAGTCGTACCAGAAATCATTAATATACTTTCAATGAAAGCAATTCGATAGGTGACTCCTTGCCAAGCAAAGAGTTGGAAACCCTACCAAATATTTATTTGGTAGGGCCCATGGGAGCAGGAAAAACAACAGTTGGTCGGCATCTAGCGGAACTGTTAAGTCGTGAGTTTTTAGACAGCGATCATGAAATAGAAAGAAAAACTGGGGCATCTATTCCTTGGATTTTTGAAAAAGAAGGCGAACAAGGTTTCCGTACAAGAGAAACAATCGTGATTGATGAACTCACATCAAAAAAAAATTTAGTGGTTGCAACAGGTGGTGGTGCTGTTACTCAAGCCATGAATCGAGAATATCTCAAGCATAGAGGTATTGTGATTTATTTATATACCCCTGTAGAAATCCAATTATTACGTACACATCGAGATAAAAATCGTCCTTTATTGCAAGTCGAGAATCCTGAGCAAAAGTTAAAGGATCTACTTAAAGCACGAGATCCACTGTATAGAGATGTTGCACATTATATTATTGAAACCAATCAGGGTGCTGCGCGAGATTTAGCGCTGAGAATATTGCAACTGATCGTTTCAAAAGAAATTATTTAGTCAGTAAATTATCATTCATTGTTATTTGGCAGAATCATGCAAACTTTACATGTTGAACTGGGTGAACGTCGTTATCCAATCTTTATTGGTAGTCATTTGAACCCTCAAGAATTACTTGAACCTTATATTCAGGGACATCAAGTGATGATTGTTACAAATACCACAGTTCAGCCTTTGTATTTGTCGCACTATGTTGAGGCGATTCAACAATTGGGTAAGCAGGTTACAACATGTGTTTTGCCTGATGGTGAAAAATATAAAGATATCCAGCACCTCAATTTGATTTTTGATGCTTTGCTTCAAGCTGGCTTTAATCGTGATTGTACGGTTTTGGCTTTAGGTGGTGGGGTGATTGGTGATATGGCAGGTTTTGCCTCCGCCTGTTTCCAGCGAGGCGTGTATTTTATCCAAGTTCCGACCACACTGTTGTCTCAAGTGGATTCGAGTGTTGGTGGGAAAACCGGAATTAATCACCCTTTAGGCAAGAATATGATTGGTGCATTTCAGCAACCTCAAGTGGTTTTGGCTGATATGGCACAACTTAAAACCTTGCCTGAACGTGAGCTTTCAGCAGGTTTGGCTGAGGTGATTAAATATGCGTTACTGGGTGATTTAGACTTTTTAGCATGGTTAGAAGAGCATATGGATGGGCTGATTGCCCAAAATCCAGAATTATTGGCTGAAGCTGTTTATCGTTCTTGTGCGCATAAAGCAAGAATTGTGGCCAATGATGAGAAAGAGCAAGGTGAACGTGCTTTATTGAATTTAGGTCATACTTTTGGTCATGCCATTGAATCGTATCTCGGTTATGGGGTTTGGTTGCATGGAGAAGCAATTGCAACGGGTATGGTGATGGCTGCTGATTTGTCTCAGCGTATGGGATGGATTTCATCCGATGATCTGGAACGTACAAAAAAAATCATACAACGTGCCCAATTACCTGTAGCATGTCCTAAAATTCCGCTCGATGAATTTTTGGCATATATGTCACATGATAAAAAAGTATTAAATGGTCAACTTCGTTTAATATTGATAAAACAACTCGGCCAAGCCATCATTACTAAAGATTTTGATGTTGAGTTGATGAAACAAGCGATTCTCGCGAATCAGATATAGAAAAGGTTAGTTCCAAATGGCAGCAGTTCGTACAAATTGGCAAAATATTCGACAATATATTTGGTTGGTTGGTGGATTAATCTGTCTTTTGGTGGCACTGATTTTTTGGGCAGTGACCGACACCAAAGATCTGGTCACTGTGGTCAATCCGATTGAAGAATCACAAGTTCAAATTCAACCTGAAAAAGTTGCCGCGACATCGCATTTAGGTGCTTTGATGGATGAGGTACGTCCACTTGAAATGACTACACGTATCGTGACTGCGGGCAGCCATGATGCAGAATTTCGTGGTACAAAATTTTTTCAAGAAAATAAGAAAGCTTGGACCATAGAGCTATTTAAGACCTCGGATGAAGATGTCATCTTGGGCTTTTTACAGAAACAAGCGGATCGTAAAAATTTTATTTATTTCCGTTTAAGCGGTGAAGATCAAGCAGAGCAATATGTTTTAGCCTATGGTCTATTTAAAAGTGATGATCAGGCCAAGAGCCAGTTACAACAACTAAATTTAAAACTGCCTGCATCTATCCATCCACAAGCGATCCAGTTTGAAAAATATAGCGCTTTAGTCAATGATCTGGGCTCAGATGAAATGGCAAGTGCAAATAAACTCTATCAAGTGAAATTAAAATCTGCACCTTTACCTGTAGTTGATGAAACGCTATTGGCTCAAGCAAAATCAGCATTGTCATCTTTAACGGGTTCAGCTCCTGCAAACCAGACCACCAAAACCACAATTACGCGTCGTGATGCATCTGGCAATGTGGTAGATGTGCAAAAGTCGCAATCTCGTGCACAGCCTTCAGGCAACAGCAAAGAGCCAACAGGCGCTACTGCTGATAAAAAACCAGCTGAACATGAAGTCAGTGATCCATTTAATTAAAATTAGCTCTAAAATGAAGCAGAATTAATTATTTAATTTTATATTTGCACAAAAATGGTGCTATAAATGCCTTTATAAGACGCTTAGAATTTTAAAGAATATCTTTATTTCACTATCTTTTAGTGATTTGGTGAACAAAAATAAAATTTGGCATATTTTTTGCTTTATTGTTGCGCTAATTGAGTTGATTGTCCCTGTTTTGGAGCGAAATGATTCAGTTGGTGTGCGATTTAAGTCTGGTTGAGTGCTTTATTTCAGTGCGGAAGTTGTAAAACAATCTTGCAATTAAAGTAAAAACAGACTGGTATTCGATTCTGACTAAGTGGTTTACTTGGGGTAAGAAAATACTTAAAAATCGTAATTTAGTGTTCGAATGTTTTTCGCCCTTTCATGGGCCTATGTAGAAAGAAGGGTACGCTATGCACATGCCATCGCCTAACACTGTAGCTCCCGCTCAAGGTTTATACCAACCGGATGAGTTTAAAGATAACTGTGGTTTCGGCTTGATTGCCCATATGCAGGGTGATGCGAGTCATGATTTAGTCAAGACCGCGATTCATAGTCTAAGCTGTATGACGCACCGTGGTGGTATTGCCGCAGATGGTAAGACCGGTGATGGTTGTGGCTTGCTCTTGGCTATGCCTAAAGCATTCTTCCGTGAAGAAGCAAAAAAGATCAGTGACATTACACTGAGTGAAATTTTTGCGGTCGGGACGATATTTTTAAATTTAGATCCAGCACTTGCGGCCCATGCAAAGCAAATTCTAACCCATGAAATTGAAGAAGAAGGTTGCCGAGTCATTGGTTGGCGTATCGTTCCAACCAATAATGATGCCTTGGGTTCAATCGCAATGCAGTCTTTACCTGCATTTGAACAAATTTTTGTAAATTGCCCAATGGGTGTGACTGAGGTTGAATTTAACCGTAAGTTACTTATGGCACGTCGTCGTGCAGAACAACAATTAACAGCTGATCCATATTTTTATGTGACTACACTGTGTTCTACAGTGATCACCTATAAAGGCTTAATGATGCCTGCATATATTGCAGAATTCTATACAGACCTTGCCGATGAACGTTTGGACTCACACATTGTTGTGTTCCATCAGCGTTTCTCGACCAATACTTTACCACGTTGGCCACTAGCACAGCCGTTCCGTTATTTGGCACATAATGGTGAAATCAACACCATTACTGCTAACCGTAACTGGGCAGTGGCACGCACCCCAAAATTTGAAAACCCATTATTGCCAGGCATTACTGAGCTGAATCCAATTGTAAACCGTACAGGCTCAGACTCATCAAGTATGGACAATATGCTTGAGCTGCTTGTGGGTGGCGGGATGGATTTATTCCGTGCATTACGTATGCTTGTTCCACCAGCGTGGCAAAACGTTGAAACATTAGATGCAGATTTACGTGCATTTTATGAATTCAACTCTAAGCATATGGAAGCTTGGGATGGCCCAGCGGGTCTAGTGATCCAAGATGGTCGTCATGCAATTTGTATGTTAGACCGTAATGGCTTACGCCCTGCACGTTGGGTAATCACTAAAAATGGTTATATCACTTTAGCATCAGAAATTGGTGTGTGGGGTTATGAACCTGAAGATGTGATCTCTAAAGGTCGTGTAGGTCCTGGTCAAATTCTTGTGATTGATACATTGACTGGAAAATTGCTCGATACCAAAGATGTGAGCAATCATCTGAAAAAAATGCGTCCTTACCGTGAATGGTTACGTGAAAACTCAGTTCGCTTGCAAGGTAGTCCGGAGCTTGAAGAGTATTTGTGTGATCAAGGCTTAAAAGGTGATGACCTTAAAGCGGCTCAAAAAATGTTTATGGTGACATTTGAAGAGCGTGATCAACTGCTTCGTCCAATCGCTGAAAGTGGACAGGAAGCTGTAGGTTCAATGGGTGATGATACACCAATGGCGGTATTGTCTCGCCAAGTGCGTCATGTGACGGATTATTTCCGTCAGCAATTTGCGCAAGTGACCAATCCACCGATTGACCCATTACGTGAATCAATTGTCATGTCATTGGAAACCTGTTTTGGCCGTGAACAAAATGTATTTGAACAAGGTCCAGAGCATGCAGATCGTTTAATTGTATCGAGCCCAGTCCTTTCAAATTCTAAAATGCATCAGATTCGTACCCTTGGTCGTAAAGGTTACGAAATTGCAGATATCGATTTGAATTATCCTGTAGCGGAAGGTCTTGAAGCCGCGATTTCACGTATTTGTGAAGAAGCTGCACAAGCGATTCGTGATGGTAAAACCTTATTGGTCATTTCAGATCGTAAAATCCGTGAAGGCTTTTTACCGGCAAATGCTGCAATGGTGACGGGTGCAATTCATCACTTCTTGATTAATGCTGGTTTACGTACCGATGCAAACATCATTGTTGAAACTGCACTTGCACGCGATGCACATCAGTTTGCCGTGATCTTAGGTTTTGGTGCAACTGCGATTTACCCTTATTTGGCTTATGATGTGATCAACGATTTGATTGCAAAAGGTGAATTATTGGGTGATCCGATTCATGCTCAAGCGAATTTCCGTAAAGGTATTGATAAAGGTTTACTCAAAGTCCTTTCAAAAATGGGGATTTCAACAGTCGCATCTTATCGTGGTGGACAGTTATTTGAAGCAGTAGGTTTATCTGAAGAAGTTGTTAGTAAGTGCTTCACAGGTGTGCCAAGTCGTATTAAAGGTGCAACATTCATTGACCTTGAAAATGACTTGAAAAAACTAGCAGACATTGCTTGGAAAGCGCGTAAGCCAATTGAACAAGGTGGTTTGCTCAAGTTTGTATTTGATAAGGAATACCACGCATTTAATCCTGATGTGATCAATGCGTTGCATAAATCAGTGCGTTCAGGGAATTATGCTGACTTTAAAGAATACGCTGAGTTGGTGAATACACGTCCAATTGCGACGATTCGTGACTTATTAAAACTAAAAACTGATCATTCTATTCCATTAGAAGCTGTTGAATCAGTTGAAGAAATCCTGCCACGTTTTGACTCTGCAGGTATGTCTTTAGGTGCATTGTCACCGGAGGCACATGAAGCCATTGCGATCGCAATGAATACGATCGGTGGTCGTTCAAACTCGGGTGAGGGCGGTGAAGATCCTGCACGTTATGGCACCATCCGTAACTCTAAAATTAAGCAAATTGCTTCAGGTCGTTTTGGTGTAACACCTGCATATTTAACATCTGCTGAAGTGTTACAGATCAAAGTAGCGCAAGGTGCAAAACCTGGTGAAGGCGGTCAGTTACCGGGCGGTAAAGTGAATGGCTTAATTGCGCGTTTACGTTATTCGGTTCCAGGTGTGACTTTGATTTCACCACCACCACACCATGATATTTATTCTATTGAAGATTTATCACAGCTGATCTTTGACTTAAAGCAAGTTAATCCACAAGCCATGGTGTCTGTGAAGTTAGTATCAGAGCCAGGGGTGGGAACAATTGCAGCGGGTGTTGCAAAAGCCTATGCAGATTTTATTACCATTTCTGGATATGACGGCGGTACAGCTGCTTCACCTTTATCCTCTATTCACCATGCAGGTTCGCCATGGGAATTGGGTCTTTCAGAAGCGCATCAAGCACTTCGTGTCAATGACCTACGTGGTAAAGTACGTGTACAAACTGATGGTGGTTTGAAAACAGGTCTAGATGTGGTTAAAGCTGCGATTTTAGGTGCGGAGAGCTTTGGTTTTGGTTCTACCCCAATGATCGCGCTTGGGTGTAAATACCTGCGTATTTGTCACTTAAATAACTGCGCAACAGGCGTGGCAACTCAGCAAGATCATTTACGTCAAGAGCATTATATTGGCGAGCCAGAAATGCTGATTAATTTCTTCCACTTTATCGCGGAAGAAACACGTGAATGGTTGGCTGCTTTAGGTGTTGCATCATTGAAAGATTTGATCGGTCGTACTGATCTACTTGAGATGTTGCCAGGTGAAACGGATAAACATGCACATTTAGATTTAAGTGCATTGTTAGAATCACACCCATCTGCGGAAGGCAAAGCGCAATATTGCCAAGTACAAGGCAATGAACCTTTTGATAAAGGTATTCTTGCTGAGAAAATGGTGGCAGAAATGTTGCCTGCGATTGAAGCAAGTACCGGTGGTGAATTCCATTTCACTGTGGGCAACTGTGACCGTTCAATTGGTGCACGTCTCTCAGGTGAAATTGCCAAACGTTATGGCAACCTCAGTATGGAAGCACATCCTGTTAAAGTGAATTTAAAAGGAACTGCGGGTCAATCATTGGGTGTTTGGAATGCGGGTGGTTTGCATATCAGCCTTGAAGGTGATGCAAACGACTATGTGGGCAAAGGTATGGCAGGTGGTCGAGTATCGATCTTCCCACCAAAAGGTTCACCATTCCAAACTCAAGAAACGGCAATTATCGGCAATACCTGTTTGTACGGTGCGACAGGCGGTAAATTATTTGCTGCGGGTACAGCGGGCGAGCGTTTTGCTGTACGTAACTCTGGCGCGTTTGCGGTCATTGAAGGTGCAGGCGACCATTGCTGTGAATATATGACAGGCGGTATCGTGACTGTACTGGGTAAAGTTGGACACAACTTTGGTGCAGGTATGACTGGTGGTTTTGCTTATGTACTTGACTTAGATAACGACTTTGTTGATTACTACAACCACGAATTGATTGAATTAAACCGTATTTCTACAGAAGCGATGGAAGAACATCAAGAATTCTTACTTCGTATCTTAGATGAACACATTGCTGAAACAGGTAGTGCTTGGGCGTACAAGATTCGCAACGAGTTTGATTTCTATAGCCGTAAATTCTGGCTGGTGAAACCAAAAGCGGCTAATTTACAAACGCTTTTGAAAACAACTCAAGCAGATCCACAATAATTCCACTACTCAAATTATAGGTAGGTGTGGATAACTTCGCAGATATACACAAGCGAATGAAGTTATCCACGCTCACCCACGGAGAGAGACATGGCTGAACGCCTGAATAATGACTTTCAATTTCTGGATGTAGCACGCCAAGATCCAGAGAAAAAAGATATTAATGTCCGCAAAGCAGAGTTTGTGGAAATTTATAAACCTTTTACAGCGGAAGTTGCAGCAAACCAAACCCACCGTTGTTTAGGCTGTGGTAACCCGTATTGTGAATGGAAATGTCCCGTACATAACTATATTCCAAACTGGTTAAAATTGATTGCAGAAGGACGTATTTTCCAAGCAGCTGAGCTTTGCCATCAAACCAACACTTTACCTGAAGTATGTGGTCGGGTATGTCCACAAGATCGTTTATGTGAGGGTGCTTGTACCCTGAATGATGGTTTTGGTGCTGTGACCATTGGTAATGCAGAAAAATATATCAACGATACCGCCTTTGCTTTGGGCTGGCGTCCAGATATGTCATCGGTAAAATGGACCAATAAAAAAGTTGCGATTATTGGTGCAGGTCCTGCAGGCTTAGGTTGTGCAGATATTTTAGTCCGTAACGGGGTAAAACCTGTTGTATTTGACAAGCGTCCTGAAATTGGTGGATTGCTTACATTTGGTATTCCAGAATTTAAAATGGAAAAAGATGTGATGAAACGCCGCCGTGAAATTTTCACAGGCATGGGTGTTGAATTCCGCTTAAATACTGAAATTGGTACAGATATCACCATCGATCAATTGCTTGCAGATTATGATGCTGTATTTATGGGTATGGGAACCTATACCTATATGAAAGGTGGCTTTGCAGGTGAAGATTTTGATGGTGTTTATGATGCACTGGATTTCTTGATTGCAAATGTTAATCGTACACAAGGCTGGGAAAAAGATCCATCTGAATACATTAGTGTTCAGGGCAAAAAAGTCATCGTTTTAGGCGGTGGTGATACTGCAATGGATTGTAACCGTACTTCAATCCGTCAGGGTGCAGAGTCAGTAACTTGTGCTTACCGTCGTGATGAAGAAAATATGCCAGGTTCACGTCGTGAAGTGAAAAATGCGCGTGAAGAAGGGGTGGACTTTCAGTTCAACCGTCAGCCAATCGAAATCGTTGGTGAAAACGGTAAAGTGACGGGTGTAAAAGTTGTGACTACCCAGCTGGGTGACCCTGATAGCCGTGGTCGCCGTAGTCCTGAACCGATTCCAGGCTCTGAAGAAGTTTTACCCGCAGATGCGGTATTACTGGCTTTTGGTTTCCGTACCAGCCCAGCAGAATGGTTTGCAGGTGCAAATATTGGGTTAGATGGTTCTGGTCGAGTCATTGCAGCTGAAAAACAACAATTTAAATTCCAGACCTCTAATCCAAAAATCTTTGCGGGCGGAGATATGGTACGTGGTTCTGATTTGGTGGTGACTGCAATCTGGGAAGGTCGTGAAGCTGCTGAAGGAATTTTGGATTATCTTGATGTTTAATTTTAGACATTAAATAACATCTATTTAAGAGCCCGCAGTCATGCGGGCTTTTTAATGCAAAAAAAATCAAAAAATTAATCTGAGTCAATCGTTTGCAGATAATGACTTAGCTTTAAGCTATGTTGTTTTGCCCGAGTTCTGATTTCAGTATGTGTATGTCCTAAAACAGTTGAAATATCATATAAGAATACGGGTTTTAAATATTCCATTCCGGTATAAAGTGCTGATTTTTGAATTGGAGATAAAAAGTCCTCCAATAATGAATGCTGTTGTTCTGTACTAAAATTCTGCTCAGGTTGGCCAATGGTCATACTCAGCAAAAGCTTTTTATTTTTAAGCTTGTCTCCTTTGGAACCATAGGCGAATTGATATGTAAATACCTGATCAAACCAAATTTTTAAAATGGCAGGTATACTGAACCAGTACATAGGACATTGTAAAATGATCAGCTCATGTCTTAATAGTGCACTTTGTTCTGCAGCAATATCGACTTGATAATCTGGATATAAATCATGAATATGGCGAATTTCTAAATCAGTTTGAGTACGTGATAATTCATCGACAATGGTTTTATTTGCGACAGATTCAGTAAAACTGGGATGCGCTAAAATCAGTAATGCCATCTTGGTTTTTCCCACTATAAAAATTATAGTGAATATAAATATTATAGTTTTTATGTACAATAACTATCCATTTTGATAGCTGGCAGAAAAATGAATACTGAGCAAAATACCTGTGAAGTGACTTTTCACGATAAGACTTATCATTGTCCGATTAGTATGGTGATGGATTTAATCGGTGGGAAATGGAAAACAGTGATTCTTTATTATCTAAAGGAGGAGTCAAAACGCTTTAATCAACTTAAGCGTGATATGCCAGATATCACAGAAATGACCTTAAGTTTGCAACTCAAGCAACTGGAAAAGAATGGTTTTATTTCCAGAACCGTATTTGGTGACAAGCCTCCAGTCAAAGTGGTGTATGAATTAACTGCATTTGGTCAAACATTTATTCCTGTACTGGACGCTTTATCTGCTTGGGCACATGGCTTTTCAGAGCAAAACTGATTCAAAGTGGAGGCATTGAAATAAGTAGTTTTAATGCTTAAATCGGCTATGGAAAAGCGACGAAAAGTGCAATATAGCAATAAAATTTGCCAATCACACTAAAGCAACAATTTGTTTTTTTAATACAAAAAAGTTCCTAGACGAATCATATTTGTTTGGGTTCTATAAAACACATGCTTTTTTGTTGAATGTTTATATGACGTTGCAAGCATAAATATTTATAAATTGAGTTCTAATTTTGAATGGATCCTATGTGATTGTTTTAAAAATGAAAACACAACTCAACCTGATTGAAAAATGTCATTTAAGTCAATAAAAGCATGCTTATAAATCTCGATTTTAGGCTTTGTGTAAACGATAAAGCACTTTTTTGTGAATATAAGAAATATATTTATTTTTAATAAGTTTAATTATATCAATAGATTATGTTTTTAATTTTTTTAGATTTTTAATTAAGCCATGTGTTTTTTTGAAAATGATATTTTAGGTCAACTGTGTGGATGATTCTGCAATATACAAATATTGAGATTGTGCCAATATAGCTTAAATTCAGACAAATGTAGGATTATCCTTATGTCAACAGTTCAAGCGACGGCAGAAAAATCATATTTAAATCGTCCTAAAGCTATTGGTATTAAAGTCCGTAAACCAAGCTTTAACCCAAAAGCAATTCGCAGACATTTTTTTGCGAATTCTCCTGTGATGTCACATTTATTGACTGCGCTTTCTTCAACATTTCCGATTGGTGAGCAGTTCTTTGTACATAGTGTGCGTAATGTACGTGACAAAATCACGGATGAAAAATTGCAAGCGCAAATTGCAGCATTTATTGGTCAAGAGGCCATGCACTCCAAAGCCCATACTGAATTTAATGATGCATGGCGCCGTGATGATTATAACTTAGACAGTTTTCAAGCATGGTTAGCACGTCGAGATGCACTGATTAAAAGTGTACATCCAAAATTACAACTTGCTGTTACCGCAGCTTTTGAGCATTTTACTGCATTATTGGGTGGCTATATTCTTCGTCATCCTGAAGTTTTAAGCACTCTGGATGATGATGCGGTTAAACTTTGGGTATGGCATGCAATCGAAGAAATTGAGCATCGTGCAGTGGCATTTGATGTATATCAGGCGATTTATAAAGATGATCGGACTCGTCGTACAGTGATGCGTAATGTGACTACGGGTTTTGCAAGTTTAACGTTTTATTCGGCTACCCGTTTGTTTATGCAAGACTGGAGAAAAAGTTTACCTAAAGTGCCGCAAAATATCTTTGGGGTATATATGATTTCTAAAATGTTGATTTCATTGATTCCTGAATATTTATCTTATTACAAATCTGACTTTCATCCTGATGAAATTGATTATTCGAAGATTGTGGCGTACTGGAAAGAAAAGCTGGCAGATGATTATGGAATGGAAAGTTTCCAAGATGAAGTGCACCTGCCGTTATATAGTTAAGACAATCTTTTAGATCAAAGGGCCAATTTAGAAAATTGGCTTTTAGTCTTCTTGCTGACGTTGATGGATACTTTCTAAAGTATCGACCATAGTGCGGGTCATTTGGTCAATTTCATAATTGAGTTTGCCACCAATTTGGACATGTTTAAATGTCGTCAAACGTAAGGTTTCGGGGATTAAATCCACTGAAATTTCATTGGTTTTCCGATCTACGCGATTGACTGTTAAACTACAACCTTGCAGTCCAATAAAGCCTTTTTTAAAGAAGTATTTGATATTGTCATCTGGAATAACGATATCAATGTGTATCGTTTCACCGGTATGAACCACATCTTTAATGGTTGCCATACCCTCGATATGCCCAAAAATATTATGCCCTCCGTTTTCCATGCCAGCTTTGATGGATCTTTCGATATTGACTTCATCTCCAATTTTTAAAAATTGTAATGTGGTGAGAGAAGTGGTCAGTGCTGAAACATCAAATGAGGCAGTATTTGCAACAGCATCAAAACTTGTTGCGGTTAGGCATGTCCCATCGATCGAAACACTGGCGCCAATAAAAACATCATTTAAAAAGCCATTTTCATTGGAAATATAAAGGGTTGTAAAATTATCACCTTGTTGGATGTTTACAACTTTTTCTAAGCCTTGAACGATACCTGTATACATCGCTGATCTCTTTTATTTAGCTGATTTTTATTGTACAGATTTCATTGAAGAGGACTAGGGCTGAATTTTAGATTTATGTTGTATAGAAGAGTCTAACATCATACTTAGATGATTTTTTAAAAGAGAATGAATATAGCAGTTAGGATTGCACAGGCTTATTTTATAGGGAAAATTTTATATAGTTTGAGATAATGTATTTCAGACGATCTAAGCTTCGTTATGGCTTAAATTGGACTAAGTCAGTATGTACCTAGACTCAGTCCAATTCAATTTAGCCAACCAACCAACCAACCAACCAACCAATCAACAATTAGTCAGAAAATGAATTAAATCTTATCTTTAAACTGTTTTATGATTTTTTGACGTTGCCATGGTAAAGGACGATTAATCGCCTCAGGTACATCACCTGAGGTTGACCGCAGACGTAAATGAATTGCTGCCTGGGCAATTAAGTTTGCAGATACTGGGGCGGTGATAAAGGCAAGCAGTGTGATCAATAACTCTGCAAAACCTAAACGACTATTAAACGCTGCGTAAATCATCCCCGCAATTAAAAAGCTGCCTAAGCCCAAGGTGCTGGATTTGGTCGGTGCATGTAGACGCATAAATAAGTCTGGTAATTTGACCATACCTATGCCACCCACCAAGGTAAAAAATGCACCGACAATCAAGAAGAATGAAACGATGATTTCCATGACTATTTGCATATTATTTTCCATGTACTTTCTCCTTAATCAACCACATGACCCGTTGTAAAATAACGAGCCAGTGCAGCAGTTGAAACAAAGCCAAGCATTGCAACCAATAATGCACCTTCAAACATTGAGGTGCTGGCCCAATAAATGCCAAGAATGACAACTAAGCAGGTTGCATTTAAAAACAATGTATCCAGTGCCAATAATCGATCTACGATAGAAGGGCCCATCACCAAACGAATCAAACATAACAACATGGAGATGGTCACTGCGAGCAGGCAAATGCCAAGTGCATAAGGTAAAATACTCATGAACGTGCTCCTCGTTGCAGGTCAAAGATTTCGATTAACGGAACTTCATAGCGGGTTTTAATGGCTTGAATTTCTGCATCTACATCATCACAACTTAGTGCATGAACCAAAATATCGCCACGTTCTTGATCAATCCCAGCACTGACTGTACCTGGTGTGGTGGTAATGATCATCGCGAGTAAAGTATTGACATGTTCATGGTCAGTTTCCAATGGAACTCGAAACCATTTCGGGGTGAGATTTTTGGTTGGGCCTAAGACTTGTTTAGCAACTTTAATATTGCTGACGATGATGTCCCATAGCACCACAAAAAATAATTGAATGGCGCTTTTCCAATGAATATTGGGTGTATGAATGATAAAGGGTTGAATCAGTTTAGGAATGATTAATCCCAAACTGATTGCCACAACAAAATCAAAGCTTTCAGCACTATGGTTCAACATGAGCCAACTCATTGCCACAATCACCGACACAAAAGGATGCGGTAAAATACGAGCGAATAATGATTTATTTTGCATTTATTGCTCCATAGGCTTGAGTTGAGCATTTTCAACATGTTGTTGCTGTTCTTGTCCCTGAATTTGGCGTTGCTTAAATTCAGAGATATGTTCGCCTTTTAGGGTTTCTGGGCTAATGATATAGGGAATATAGTGTGCATTTGGATCAACCATTTCACCATTGTATTTTGTTTCAGGTACATAGTGTGGATCGAAGGGCTGTACACTAATGGTTTCACCATGCCCATCCAATTTTAAAATACGCTGTTGATAAAGTGATGCATCAGAAACTTGCAGCGCTGTTTTTTCAACATAATTTAAAATTGGAGCAGCGCAAACCACATAGACAATCAGTCCTGCCAGTAGTAGGTAAACACTTTTGTCATTGCGTGCAGGGGCTTGCTCGGGTAAGTCCTGATAGGCTGTATAAGCCTCTTCTTTCGGATTGTCCTCAGGTGTCGTCGCTCGCCAAAACAGGATAAATCCGACTCGTGTAAATGCCAGAATACTTAAAAAACTCACAATCAAGATAATCGCAATAATCCAGCCCTGTGCAGCCAAGTTTGCAGTTGCCTGTAAGATTAAGACTTTGCCTAAAAAACCACTAAATGGCGGCAAACCTGCCATCATCAAAGCGATAAGAAAGAACGTCATGGCAATGACTTTGTCTTGCTTCATCTTTGGTGCGACTTTGAGATGATCTTTCATTGCACCACGTTGTGAGGTAATCCAGCCACAGAGCAAATAGAACGAAGCGGCTATGATGGTACTGTGAACGAGGTAGTACAACCCAGCAGCCCATGCTGGTGTGTTAAACATGGCAATGGCAACTAAAATCGTTCCGACTGAGGATAACACCATAAAGCCAACGAAGCGGCGTAAGCGTTCAGCTGCCAGTGCACCGATCACACCATATAATGATGTGATTAAACCAATTGGCAATAAGTAGTTGCTAAAGATCGTTTGTCCAAGCTGATCATTAAAGACAGTACCATTGACCCGTAAAATTGCATACACACCCACTTTGGTCATGATGGTGAAAATAGCAGCAACAGGTGTCGCGGCAACAGCATAGGTTTTTGGCAACCAGAAACCCACAGGTAACATGGCTGCTTTGATGCCAAATACAACAAATAGAAGCAAACCACCTGCTATAGCAAGACGATGTTGATCATGTTCCAAGGTTGGCAATAAACGACCGACATCGGCCATATTCAAACTGCCCACACTGCCATAAATCATACCTAAACCGATGAGGAATAGAGCAGAAGCTAGTAAGTTGATGGTGACGTAGTGAATGCCTAATTGGAAACGGGCTTTGCCTTGACCATGTAACAGCAAGACATAAGATGCCATCAGTAATATTTCAAAGAATACAAACAGGTTAAATAAGTCACCTGTTAAGAATGCACCAGTCAAACCCATTAAAAGAAGATGGAACATGGCATGAAAATAACGCCCACGTTCATCCCATTCTTTGCTGGCAAACCACAATACAGGCGCGGCAAGTGTGTAGGTGAGAACCAGCATTAACGCGGATAAGCGATCCAGTACCAAGACAATCCCAAATGGTGCAGACCATTCAGCAAGTTGATAAACAAAGATTTTCCCAGTATTGGCTTGAATCAGGTAAGCAATCGCAGTGGCGAGTCCAAGCATAACCGAGATTAAGCTAATACCACGGCGCCAAGGTTGTCGCCAATCATGTTTTAAAGCGCCTGAACCAGGATTGCCTAATAAAATCAGCATAAAGCCTGTAAATGCAGGAATTAAAATACTCAGGATTGGAGAATGAGCATACCAAAAATCTAAAAAGCTGGTCATTATGGCTCATCCTCACGTGGGTCAAAATTACTCGGTTCCTCTTTGGTGTCTACATGGTCTGTCCCAGACTCATAACGACTGCGTAATGCCAATTGAACGATAAAAGCAGTCGTTGCAAAGCCAATGACAATTGCGGTTAGCACTAAAGCTTGAGGCAAAGGGTCAGTGACTTTACTGGCTTGGGTTAAAATCGCAGGTGAACTGATTTGTATTCTTCCCATCGAAAACAGGAAGATATTGACTGCATAGCCAATCATGGCTAATCCAAGAACGACTGGAAAGGTACGTGCACGAAGAATCAGATAAATTCCTGAGGCAACCAATAATCCAATCGCAGATGCAATTAAAAATTCTAAACTGATCATGCATTACTCCTTGGGTACTGGACCAGACATGCTTGAATGTCTAGAGTCGCCTAAAACAGAAATGAGTAACATTGCTGCACCAACAACCGTGACGTATACGCCAAGGTCAAATCCGGCAGCAGAGGCCAGATGGAATTTGCCAAACAGCCCTGATTCCACATAAATATGTGCACTGGTAAGAAACGGACGTGCCCAGAACCATGAAGCAAGACCTGAAAGCCCAGCAATGACCAGCCCTAAACCAATCCAAATTTCATATAAACGACCAGACTGAGCACGCAGCATTTTTTCAGCCTGATCTTGTCCAATCGCAATATATTGAATCACCAATGCCATGGAGGTAATTAAGCCTGCAATAAAGCCGCCACCTGGATAATTATGTCCTCGTAGGAAAATATACAGACTTACCACAAGTGCGATCGGCAGTACCCATGAAGCCGTCATACGGAACATCAGCGGTGATGGATTGAAACGATAGCTCAGACCTTGAGTAATCGTAGTGCCATGTGCCCGCATCCCATCCATCATGCACAGTGCACCAATGGCTGCGATACCCAATACTGCAATTTCACCAAAAGTATCGAAACCACGGAAATCAACGAGAATGACATTGACGATGTTTGAACCACCGCCTAACGGAATCGACTGTTGGACAAAGAACCATGAAATCGAATTATGATCACGTGTCATGATCAACCAGGTAATCCAACCAATACCAATACCGCCACCAATTGCAATGACTGCATCGCGCCAACGACGGGTTTGGCTGGATTCATACGGTGTCAATTGAGGAAGTAATGATAAACTCATCAACAACAGAACTGTTGTGACAACATCCACGGTAATTTGTGTCAGTGCTAAGTCTGGCGCAGAGAGTGTGATGAAAATCATCGTCACGACCAAACCAATTGCACCACTAATCAGAACCGCTTTGATACGTTCATGGTGGAACCACAGCATCATCCAGCAGGCGGAGAATAATAACAGCCATAACACGATTGCAGTAAAGGGTGCATGTGTGAGTTCACGTGTTCCTGTAGTTAAATTTTGGTTGATTAATGGCGTGGCAACCACGGCAATACTTAAGGCCAAAATCCACAATAAATAATTTTGTAATGAGCCAGTTTCAGTCTTTTTCTTAATTTTGCGTGAAATCAGCAAGAGATTTTTAAGGAAATCTTCAAATAATAATTTGCCTTGGAAACGACCTAAGCGTGGATCAAGATCAATTTCACGAATTCGCCCGCCTTTGGCCAAGGCGAAATAGAAAATCACACCACCAATTAAGGCAATTGCACTCATCAGTAACGGTAAATTAAAACCATGCCAGATGGCTAAATGAACCCCTTCAAAACTGGCAATTTGTGTTGATGCGCGTGTTCCCGCATTGACAATGTTTTCAACCAACAGTGCAGGAATGATCCCCACTAAAATACATAAAGTTGCCAATATGATTGCTGGAATTCGCATACCGATTGGCGGCTCATGGGCATTTTTATTGGGAACATTAGGCCCCACATCACCATCAAAAAATACGCCATGTACCAGACGAACCGAGTAAGCAACCGCAAATAAACCTGCCAATGTTGCAACAATCGCGGCTAACACAACATAGCCACCAGATAAGTTTGCCAATAACTCATTAAAGAACATTTCTTTCGAGATAAAGCCATTTGTCAAAGGTACACCTGCCATACTTGCAGCGGTAATCATGGTTAATGTTGCTGTAAATGGAAGAAGTTGCCAAAGCCCACTTAATTTTCTTAAATCCCGTGTACCAGACTCATGGTCAATGATCCCAGCGAGCATAAATAATGCCGCTTTAAAGGTTGCATGATTGATGATATGGAAAACTGCAGCAGCCACGGCTAAAGGTGAGCCTATACCCAAAAGGCACATGATCAGACCTAAATGACTGATGGTTGAATAAGCCAATAAGCCTTTTAAATCTTCTTTAAAGATGGCAAAAAATGCTGCCATACATAAGGTCAGCAGACCAATTGTGGTGACAAGATTATGGAACAGTGCCGAGCCAACAAAGATTGGCAATAAGCGTGCAACCAGAAAAATCCCTGCTTTTACCATAGTTGCTGAATGCAGATAGGCTGAGACAGGGGTTGGTGCTGCCATGGCATTAGGCAGCCAGAAATGGAAGGGGAATTGCGCACTTTTGGTAAAAGCACCCAATAAAATCAACAATAAAGCGGGAACAAATAAACCACTATTTTGAATTGTACTCGCCATCATGGTGAGTTGGTCAATTTGATAGGTTCCTGCGATTTGACCAATCAGAATAAATCCACCCAGCATGGCTAAGCCACCCATACCTGTGATGGTGAGTGCCATCCGTGCACCACGTTGCGCGGCGTCGTAGTTACTCCAATAGCCTACTAACAAGAATGATGAAATACTGGTCAATTCCCAAAAAACCAATAAAATAATTAAATTATTCGATAAAGAAATACCCAACATTGCGGCCATAAACAGCATCAACAATGCATAGAGCTTACTCAGGGAATTCTTTGGGTTTAGATAATAATAGGCATAGATATAAATGAGTGTGCCGATCCCCGTGATCAGCAATGAAAAAATTAAACTTAACGCATCTAATCGGAAACTAAAATCAATACCAATTTGAGGTAGCCATTGCCACTGCTCTAAAACGGCTTGTCCACTTAATACTGTTTTCGCTTGAGTCAGCAGCAGGATAAAACTGCTTAAACTGACCCCGATTGCCCCTAAGGCTGTTACCCCGCGAGAGAATTGCTTCAGCCACAGAACAACGATAGTGCCAAGTATTAATGGTAAAAGAATAATAATCGGAAGCACACGCGTATCCATTGTCGTGAATAGGTCGTGAAACCTATGTGAATCTTATCTTTCAAGGATTTGAGGAATGCAAGGAACAGTCCAATAACTTAAATCTTGAAAGCCGAATTAAATTAGTAATTAAAAAATGAATTGTGTTGCGCAACTTGAGAAAGCGATTAGAAAATCAATTTGCATTGAAAAATCTAATTTAAATTGATTTTTTCATCTTATTACATGAGTAGAATAACATCAATTTATTTTGTCGTTTTTTACGCAAACATTTGTAATTATACGCTTCATGTGACTTTTTGCTGCTTGAAAATCATGCGGTAACAATCAATCTAGTATGTTTGGAATTTTATAGAACAATGAATATGAACGTGAATATATTCATGATTTGAGAATGGAGTATAAAAGACAGTGTTTCACAATTGATGATCATTCACTGTCTGCTATTGACGGGTTTAGGCTGAGGTTTTTTATAATAAGAACTTATGTGACGTTTGGTCATCACCAGACTGCATTAAACGTTTTAATTCGGTCTTTTGTTCTTCACTCAGGTGTTTAAACTGCTCAAAAAGCTGTTGAACATTTACTGGTAGATTGGGTTCGGGTTCAAGCAAGTCCTGTTCAGCGCTTTTGGGAACTTCTTTGAGCAAGTTTGCATAAATATCTTGGTATTCTTGCCATACTTTATTGTTCTGAATTTCATAAAGCTTTTTATTGTCCAGTTTAAAACATTGATATTCGTCGGCTTGCTCAAGCAGCTCTTCATGGCTGGCTGTGGCGATGATCTGTAAACGAGGAAAGGCTTGATTTAAACGATCGAGAATTAACTGTAGGCCAAATTGGTCTAAATCAACATCAATTTGATCAATCAGTAAGATGCCTTCACCTTCTTCACAAGGATAAAGACTTAAAGGATTGAGTATGCACATGCGACGTACCAAATCACCGACTAAGGCCAGCCAATTTTTAACCGTATTCGACAGTTGTGAGTAAGTCAGACTTTGATTTTTATAAGTGACCATCAATTGTAATTTGGGTTGATATTCTAAATAGAGATCTGTAACTTCAGGAAGGATGATACTTAAGCTTTGCTTTAAGGCTTTTAAGCTGGGTGCATGTAACTGAGAACGGGCTTGAAATAAAATACTTTGAAAATCCTCATCGCTTTGATTTGAAGATTCTTTTTGTGCTAAAACACTTTGAAAAAGTTGCGCGATTTGTGCATTTTCGATATCACTGATTTCTCGAAACCATTCGAAAAATCGTGCAAAGGTGGTATATGGAATCGGTACTAATTCATAGGCATTGTGCGCTTGTAAAATAATAGGATTATTTTTATTGAGAATATTCACTTCATTTACAAATCGTTCAGCAGGGTAGTAGGCAATTAAAGGTAAGCCTTGAACAGGATCTTTTTTGAGCACTAGATTATAACGTTCTACCAATTGTTCGAGTTGTACTAAGTCAACTTTACTCAGACCAACACCAGAACTATTTAAGGTTTTATATAATTGCCAATGACAACTTTGCGGATCTTGTTCTGCTGTTGCAGTGCTTTCTGCGAGTTGACCAAACTCTATTGGGAATTTGATTTTAATATCTATTTTAGATTGCACTCGATCTAACATAATGTCTTGGTCGAGCATCACCACACCAGGTGTGCGCAAATCTTTTAGACGTGCAGGAAACCAAGTCAAAGCTTGGTAAATATTTTTAATAATTGCCGTTTTTCCACTGGCTTGTTCGCCAACAATTAAACTGATTGGTTTGTTTTTATAATTAAAGTCTATTTTTAAATCAGCAAAATGGTATGTATGGCGAAAATGAATTGCTGCTAGTTTCATAGGATACCTGAAAATTGACTGACAGCATAAAAAGCTGTTGAGATTTTCACCTTGCGATTTTTTTCGCTGATACAGATGAGTGAGTCAAAAACCTTATGCTGTTGCTTTATTTTTAAATGGCGCTTTTACTTTCAATTGTTGCACGAGATCATAGATGTGATGAATATTTAAGCTGACCTTCGCCCGTGTACAGGCGACATATAACAGCCTTAATTCTTCATCGCTGATTTTATGTTCTAAACCGTTTATTTTAAATTGGTAATCATCTTCGATATGGACACGATTCCATTCTAGCCCTTTGGCCTTATGTGCTGTTGAAATCACATAATCAGCTTGCTCTATTGGGGTTATTTTAGCAAGTGCTTTTTTGAGTGGTTCCGTACCGTGATCGTCAACCAATTTGACTAAGGGTTTGATATCACTACCGTCATTGGTTTCACAATATTCATGTACATCATGCCAAGAGTTAAACCAGGCCAGTTCAGGCACATCCACAACACGTTTGCCTTGTTTAAGCAAACTTGCCGCATCAACAAAACGGTTGAGTTTTGCATGATCGGCTTGTAGTCCAACTTTATCGCCTTGCACGAGACCAGAAAGAAGCAACTCCATTGCACGTGCATTGGTGCGACATAAAATCGCATCACGCATTTTGGTATGCGGTTTATTGACCACACTCGATTTCATTTCAGGATTGCCCAATAAAGGCACAGTTTCATCCAATGCACCGAGCAAATGATTGGCCACATCTGCAATCGCATCACCAAAACGGAATGAAGTGGTTAAACGAGATTCAGGAAGTGGCATTTGTTGCATGGCATTGACCGCACCACGCCATGCGTAAATTTGTTGATGTGCATCACCCACATAAATCACTTGAGTATTACGCTGACGCAATAAAATACCAAGCATTAATGGATCTGCATCTTGTGCTTCATCAAAGAGCACATAATCTGCCGGAATAAATGGATCTGATAATGCCCAGAGTTTTAAATAAATATCATGACCTATGCCTGCTTGATGATTGGTATCAATCGACTCTAACCAACGTCTTTCTACAGCAGGGTAAAGATGTTTTTGTAAAGACTCGATATCATCTGCATGCAGCCAACTTGGTGCTTGGATATGACGTGGTGCTGGATATTGTGAGCTGGTCGAGCAGAAATAGCTTACAGCATTGGCAACTAAACTCGCCAAACGGCTGGGCATTAGCACATATTTTTCATAACGCCCTCCCATTAAACGTCTAAGTGTGATCGGTTCGAGGCGATATTCTTTGGCAATAAAGCTGGGACTTAAACGCGGCAGGCGTAATTTATCGGTTACTCCACGCGACACACTACGAAAAGCCAAAGAGTGGAAGGTGCGGCAATCTACATTTTGATGAAATTTATTCTGTGCTTCTGTGGCAATTGCCTTATTAAAAGCCAAATACATCCCACGGCGCTCCGTCATCGCATCACTGATTAACTGCAAAGTCGTGGTTTTACCTGTGCCAGCATAGGCAATCACTTTAAATGATTGTCCTTTTTTCGCTTCTGCGATTGCAAAGCTTTGCTCAGATGTGGGTGTAAAAGAATAAGGCACAGTATTTATAAAATCTTATTAGCTTGAAAATTCAATATGGGACAGAGTATAGCAAAAATTGCTCAGCACTAGGGTGAAATCTAACAAGATGTTATTTAAACGACTATGCTAAGAATCTGCGGGGCGTATCCTGATCATTTTTATCATAATATGAGGTATTGGGGCTTTTGTCTTTAAAATGACTTAAAAGTGAAACTAGATTGTCATAACTGCTTTCTAAACTGAGCACGGGAAAATTCTAAAACATATTCGGATAAAGTTATGACAAATTCAGCCAGCCGACATACACGCCGTGAAGTGCTTACTTGGTTAGCCAGCATTCCATTTCTTCCACTTGGGGCAATGGCAACTTCAGCCACACTAGCAGGTTGTAACGATGATGATAAAAATACTGCAGTTAAACCGCCGATCAATCCAGCTAAATTAAAATCTGCAACATTTACGCCGATGGATGCACCAACATTGGCAAATGCAGCAGCAATGGCAACAACAACAGTTGCTTCTGGATTAGCTGTAACTTGGGATGACAATAGCAAGACTGACTACAAACTTGCCTATAAGACCTTCTTCCAAACAGGCGATATGATCAGTGATGGAAAAGGTGGGAAGATCTTGGCTGGTGGTTATTATGATATTAAAAACCAACCAATTATGGATAAATCTGTAGCTGGCAAAGAACGTCAATTCTTTTCAGATTGCCCAGATGGTACTTCATTATTGACGGTGAAAGATGCCAAGGTTGATGGTGTAAAAGGCAACCCAGTATTTGCGGTGGTGCAATTTGAATATACCACTCGTGATTTAGCTGGCAATGATATGTATGGTAAATTGCCATCACCAATTGGGGTAATTTCACTGGATCAAGACCCGAAAACAGGTCATTTAACTTTAGTTAAATATCATAATGTCGATATGTCTAAAGCACATGGTTTATGGATTACGTGTGGTGCAAGTTTATCGCCTTGGGGAACACACCTTTCAAGTGAAGAATACGAGCCAGATGCATTTGGTCAGGGCTTAGGCACTGATATGGCAACAATGAAAGCCTATAGTAAAAACGTCTATGGTGATGAAACCTCAGCAAAACCATACAACTATGGACATTTGCCTGAAATTACAGTGAACAAAGATGGTACAGGTACTGCAAAAAAACATTATTGTTTAGGTCGTATCTCACATGAACTGATCCAAGTTATGCCAGATAATCGTACTGCGTTAATGGGTGATGACTATACCAATGGTGGCTTGTTCATGTTTGTTGCAGATAAAGAAAAAGACTTATCTGCGGGAACATTGTATGTTGCGAAGTATTTGAATGAGTTGAATGAAACCTCAACGGCACAAATTCAATGGATTAAATTGGGTCATGCAACTAGCCAAGAAATTGAAGATTTGGTGAATGTTAGAAATATTCAACCAACAGAGATCATGGAAAGCTTGGACAAAGATCCACAAGATGCAAGCTATACTAAAATCATTCTACAAAAGAAAACCATTTGGGTGAAAGTTAAACCTGGAATGGAAAAAGCAGCAGCATTCTTAGAGACCCATCGTTACGCTGCTTTGATGGGCGGTAGTATGGCATTTACAAAAATGGAAGGCACAACAGTCAATGCCAAAGACAAAGTTGCTTATTCTGCTTTAGCCAATATTCAAGATTCAATGATCAAAGGCAATGCGGCTTGGGTCGATACGCATAACGTGTCATTCGCTAAGAAAATTTCAGCAGGTGGAATTGTTGCACATGATCTAGCAGGGTCTAAGAGTGATAAATCAGGTAGTCCAATCGTCAGTGAGTGGGTACCTTATCAATCGCATATGCTGTTAATCGGTAAGGATATTGATGCGGCTGCTGATCCACTAGGTATTGGTAATACTTCTGATCCAAACACGATTGCAAGTGCAGATAACTTAAAGTTCTCTGAAACATTCCGTACATTATTCATTGGTGAAGACAGTGGTAACCATGTGAATAACTACTTATGGGCGTATAACGTAGACACCAAGAAATTAGATCGTATTCTTTCTTGCCCAGCAGGTGCTGAATCTACAGGTTTACATGCAGTCGATTCAATCAATGGTTGGACTTATATTATGAGTAACTTCCAGCATCCAGGGGATTGGGGTTCTTTACATAGTAAGGTTCAAGCAACTTTAGATCCTTTGATTCGTGCGAATTATAAAGACCGTTTTGCAGCAGCAGTGGGTTATTTAACAGCAGACCCGATTGCCCCTTCGGTTGAGAAAAAATCTTCTTAATTTCGATTTTTGAATAAAAAAGGCAGCGAAATTTCGCTGCCTTTTTTATAAATCCCAAATTAATGATCTCGATTGGCTTTTTCAACTAAGCCAGAAAGCCCTTGACGGCGTGCAAGCTCGTTGAGTACCAATTGCACATCCAACTCAAAATAGCCAAGCATCACAATGGTATGGAACCATAGATCTGCAACTTCATAGATCAGATCATTTTTATGATCTTCACACGCTTCAGATTTAAAATCTTTTGCGGCAATGATGGTTTCAATACTTTCTTCACCAATTTTCTCTAAGATTTTATTTAAACCTTTGTGGTAAAGCTTTGCCACATAAGAAGAATCTGGATCAGCTGCTTTACGTTCAGCCATCATTTTGCCTAAATAACCCAATACTTCGACCTGTTCAGCCTGCGCATTGGATGTATTCATGGCAATGCTATGCGGATTCGATGAAGGTTTTTCACCGTATATTGCATTTGGATCTTTTAATTGTGCATCGACAATTTCCCAACCAGTTGCAGTGAGCTTGCGATAGAAGCAAGACTCTCGACCTGTATGGCAGGCGATTCCACCATGCTGTTCGATTTGTAAGACGATGACATCTGCATCACAGTCTAAACGGATTTCGTAAACGGTTTGAAAATGGCCAGACTCTTCGCCTTTAAACCATAATTTATTTCGTGAACGAGAAAAATAAACGCCCTGCATTTTTTCAGCAGTCAGTTGTAATGCTTCACGGTTCATCCATGCCACCATCAAAATACGTCCAGTTTGATGATGTTGTGCAATAGCAGGAATAAGTCCTTGTTCGTTAAATTTTACTTCATCGAGCCATTGCAGATTGTTCATAGGATTTCACCAAGTTATAAAAAGAAAGAGCGCTACGTTGACATGGCAGCGGTTGTATAGTGTACGTTATTTCCAGCATTTTAGGAAAATATTGATTATGGATTGAGTCGAGATTGAAACGCTTGCTCACGTTTTAAAATTACAGAATTGGCAACTTGAGTGTGCATCATTTTTCTCTTGCCAAGGATGATCGAGCAATATCTTCATACTTCATTTGACTAAACATACCCGATTTTAATCCCGACACAGTGATTGCCATTTCTTTACGAAAATAAGGGATACGGTACATCCAAGAGAAGCTTAGATCTCGTAAACCGCCTGCCCACCAAAGATCAGACTGGTATAGGGGCGTCAGTAAACGGCTTAAAAATTGATAGAATGCAGATGAGCTTTTGCGATGTTGGTGATAGCACTGCCATAGCTTTGCATAATCGATCGTTTGATTGTTTCGGGCAACTTGAACTGCTTGTCCCAAAGCCCATGCATCTAAAAGCGCCATATTTGCACCTTGTCCAAGCTGTGGGCTCATGGCATGTGCAGCGTCTCCAATGATACCGATGCGACCTTGCCCAAATTTAGACAGCACTACATCGCGATAATGGGCAGAAAGCCATTGTTGTTTTTCTTCAGGATTAGCGATTACTTGCTCTAACCATTCAGCTGCGGGCTTCCAGCGTTTGGATAGCGTTTTTAACCACTCAGCACGGGCTTGTTGATGAGGCAAAAAATTTCCAAGCTGATCGGTTGGAAGACTCCAGAAGATGCTGGAAAGTCGTTGCTTGGGCTGAGTGGGAATTGCGCCTGTAGGTAGGATTCCCATCATGATCTTGGAGCGATCATAAAATTGGTGCAAAATTTGAGTATCAAGCTGCAAGCATTCAGGCACGATGGTCCATTTCGCGCCCCAAGGGTAAGCTTGATCGATTTTAACCCATTCGATCGGTCTTAACTGGCTTCGTGCACCATTGGCAACAATAACGCTATCAAAGACCTCATCAAAAGATTGACCATTAATCTTACCCAAAACTCGGATTTCATCTGCTGATTCTTCAAGTTTTTCAATATCGGCATTCATGTGCCAAGTGATCAGTTCAGGAAATTCATGGCATTTGTTTTGCAAGACATGACATAAGCTTGCTCGATGAATGCCTAAACCATAAAAATCGGGATGGGCTTGGGCATAATGACTATCTACCAGCTTAAAACCATTGGCAAGTTGTCCCTCTAAGCCTGTGACCATTGCACCGAGTTTAACAGCATCATCAAGCACACCTAAGTGCTCAAAAACTGCAAGTCCAGACGGCTGAAGCAATAAGCCTGCACCGACAGGTTCAAGCTCAGATACTTTCTCAAAAATAGTAACCTGGATATTTTGTTGTGCGAGTAAAATTGCTGTAGCAAGCCCTGCTGTTCCTGCACCGACGATGGCAAATTTTGGTGTTTTAGTTTGAGTCATTATTAGAGTAAGTGCTTTGAATGATTTAAATTTAACAAAAAGCAGGGAATTAACAAGCGCTAATTTGAATCAAGCTCTTTATTCCCTAATTGATCTTAGTAAAAAATCAACACATATAGACGAGGCCAGACACGGGTTAAATTCAGTACAAAAATACATGATTTGAAGCCTAGCCATGACTGGCTCATGTCTCAGGCTTATATCTCAAGTCATCGAGAATGCTGTTGTGATGTATTTAAGCTGTTGGAAATTATAATTATTCACCGCTTGATGAGGTGGTCAATGGGGGTAATAATTATAAATCTAACATCACTTCAGCAAAATTTTGTTTCTCCAGCATTTCTAAAAATTCATCACCTAGTCGCTGACTTTCTGCCACAGACTGCTTCCACAATTGTTTTCGCTTCTGGTCATCCAGACCTTTCATCACAAAATCTTTACGATCCGGTAAACGTCCTAAAGGCAAAGATTTTAAATAGTCTTGAGAAGGTGAGATCAGTAAAGTCCGTGCTTGGTTTGCAGGATTGGCTGTGCGAGATTTAAACATTTTGTCAAACCAGCCTGGGATGATGCTGTCGGCAAAATGTGGATATAAAACAATCCCTTTACTTTCAAAAGGCAAATCGATGTGATAGTCGATCAAACCACCATCTCGATACGCGCCTTGTGGCGCATCAGCAATATTTTTTACCGCAGGTGTAACTGCCGGAATCGAACCTGAGGCCATCAGCCAATCCGCAACATTGTGCTGATTAAAATTTAAATAATGGGTTTTAAAAGCGTCATCCTGAATTTTAAATTGTGGGAACTGAGCAGGCTGACAGATGACCCGTTGCATAAATTTATTCAGGTGATTTCTTGAAATTGCATTACTACCGATAATACCGAGTAAGGAACTATACAGTGCAAGCTTTTGATCACTTTGAAATAAATGTTCTGCTTTGGCTGCGATAATCGTAAGGTGATATTCGGGATGTTCGACCAATTTTTGGCTGTGTTGGTCTAAAATGCTGTACAGCATCTCGCGAGATATTTTCTCAATCTCTGCAATGGTCATCTTTTTATGAAAGGGCAAGTTGATATATAACTCTGCCAAACGCTCAGGACCAAGTAGTTCACCTTGCGCTAAAATTCCAGCAAAGCGCCATGCACCGACGGATGAACCAATTAAAAAACGTCGTTGTTTGGCACGTTGTAGAAAATCACCGAAAATCGCCTGATCCAAGCCCATTAAACCAATGCCTTTAGGGCCACCAGCTGCGCCGGGAATCATATCGACTTGATGTGCAGATAAGCCTTCTTGTTGTATGTGTTGTTTGGCGAGTGAGCCTGCACGCAAGGTGATTGCTGCAGGGCGTTTTTGTAGAATTTGGGTCATAATTTCACTCACTCAAACGAATATTTTTTATTTTAGAGTGCGTGATAGATTGAACAATGGCGAGAGCTGTCACTCGGTGACTTAGCAGTCATAGACAAAAAAGCCTATTCATTGAATAGGCTGAATTGCATTATTTGGCAATCCGCCAAACTGCTAAAACAGTGGTCAAGACAATCAAGACAATTGAAATATACCACGGTGCAATGATTGCAATAGAAAGCAAAATAGCCATGATGCTGCCGAAAATCCAGCTACGTTTTTGTTGCTGTTCCACTTCTAAACGCATCATTTGCAGCTCATGTAGTTGTTTAGCATGCCATGCAGATTGATTTTTTAAACCATTTAAGCTGTCAACTATCAAAGTTGGGAAATCCTGTGCGCCTAAAAGTAAATCAGGAATTTTCTGTCCTAACTCTTTTAAGTTTTTCTGAGGATTCATTTGTGCTTTTACCCATTCGGTGAGAATCGGTTTTGCCAGTTTCCAAATGTCGAGTTCAGGATATAAATCGGTACCTAAACCTTCCACATGTACCAGTGTTTTGAGTAATAACATCAATTGTGGTGGAATTTCTAAATGGAAACGACGCGCAATGTCCATGACTTGAATCAAGATACCCGCAAAGTCCAATTCATGCATCGGTTTGGACACCATTGGTCCAACAGTGCGACGCATTTCACGGGATAGCGCATCTTGATCGGTACCCGGTGGAATCCAGCCCGCCTGATGCACAATTTGAATCAGTTGTAAGAAGTCGCTGTTCATGACCGCAAGCAACATACGTGCAACGGTCATCTGATCTTGTTTAGATAGCTCACCCATAATCGCACAGTCAAGGGCAATATAACGAGGGTGGCTTGGATTCAAGGTTTCAACAAACACGTTGCCGGGATGCATGTCTGCATGGAAGAAATTGTCACGAAATACTTGCGTAAAGAAAATCGTTAAACCCTTTTCAGCAAGATCTTTACGATCCATCCCGAGCTTTTCAAAGGTTTCAATATCCGAAATGGGAACGCCTGTGATTCGCTCAGCAACCATAACATCTTTGCTGTCCATATAGACTTCAGGCACATACATCATGCTTGAACCCGTGAAGTAATGACGCATACGGCGGGTATTGTCTGCTTCTAGTGTAAGATCCAGTTCATTTAAGATCACTTGACGATAATTCTGGATGATTTCAGACAAATGCACTGCACGAGCTGCTTCCAAACGTTTTTCTAAACTTGCTCCAAGCCATTGCAGAATTTCAAAATCCTGTAGAATCTGACTGCGAATATCTGGACGAGTGACTTTCACCACCACTTCACGACCATCATGTAGCGCAGCAGTATGGACTTGTGCAATAGATGCAGCAGCCAAAGGTTGCTCATCAAAACGGGCAAAAATTGTAGAAATATTGGCTTTCAGTGATTGCTCAATACGCTCTTTTGCAATATTGACCTCGAAGGGTTTAACCCGATCTTGTAATAAAACCAATTGTTGTAAAATTTCAGGTGGAATTAAATCACGACGTGTGGAAAGTAATTGCCCCAGCTTAATTGCTAAAGGCCCCATTTCTTCTAATGCTTCTTTAAGCTTGAGCGGGTTTTTACGTTCTTTACTTGACCATGCCGCAGGGTGTAAGCGAATTAAAGCTAAAGCATGCCGAGCTTTTTCAGGTAATTCTTCCGCAGGGACCAGTGTGTCGAGTCTATAGTGCGCGGCGATGCGCCAAAGTTCGAATAAACGGGCAATATGCGGAATCATATATTAAATTACCTGATCTTGATTTTGAGTAAAGTGAGATTGAAGTTGCTGAATTTTTGCTTCAAGTCGGTCAATATTTTGGTTAAGTTGACGGGTATCTTGTTGCAGATCATCCATTTGCCAACGCGGAGCCAATACACCAGTGTCTTCTTTTAAAAAGTCTTCTACAAAAAATAAATGACTTTGTAGTGAGCGTTTGAGATGCTTTGGCGCCAGTTGTATTTTGCCAATTTCATGCGCGAGTGCAGGACCAATCCACGGGCTAAGCTGGGCTGCCAAATCAGGCTCAAGCTGTTGGATAATATTTTGAATATCCTGTAACAGGTGATAATCACCTTGTAGGGGAATATTGCCAATATCATCTGCAACAAATAATTTAGCCAATTCAACAACATTCTTTACATGTAATGTTGCTGTCGCTTCTGCAATCGCAACATTTTTGTCAAAAGGACGTTGTTCAAAAATTGAAGGTGTTTCGCTTTTACCAGTCACAGTCGGTTCAAGACGGATTTTATTTTGATCAAAGTAAACATCGACAGAAAGCTGAGGCGTATCCATCACGACACGTAACAGTTTGCCTTGTAACTGATTAAATTGGATGCGAGTAATTGCATCCAAATTAATAAACTGATTGATTAATCGTTCAACTGCACCGAGTGCCAGAATTGACCACATAATTCAACCTTGCTTGTTATATCTTGGGGAAATTACAGTTTAAAGCCACGGTGTACCGCCACAATACCACCGGTTAAATTGTGGTAATCACAGTTTTGGAAACCGGCATTTTCCATCATACCTTTTAAGGTGCGTTGGTCTGGATGCATACGAATAGATTCGGCCAAATACTTATAACTTTCTGCATCATTGGCAACAACTTTGCCCATAAATGGTAAAGCCGTGAAAGAATAGAAGTCATATAGCTTTGAAAATGGTTCAAATACTGGTTTTGAGAACTCAAGTATTAATAAACGACCACCTGGCTTTAATACACGATACATCGCTTGGAGTGCAGCATCTTTATCGGTCACGTTACGTAGACCAAAGCTGATAGTGAGCAAGTCAAAACTATTGTCTGCAAAGGGCTCTAAGGTTTCAGCATTGGCCAATACAAAATCAACATTGGTACAGCCAGCATCAATCAAACGATCACGACCAACATTCAACATTGACTCGTTAATATCAGATAAAACCACATGACCTGTTGGACCAACTTCACGGCTGAAAACTTTGGCTAAGTCACCTGTACCGCCTGCAATATCAAGTACGTGCTGACCACGACGTACACCTGACATATTGATCGCAAAACGTTTCCAGAGGCGGTGAATACCGAATGACATTAAATCATTCATAATGTCGTATTTGCTTGCGACAGAATGGAAGACTTCAGCAACTTTTTGCGCTTTTTCTTCACTGTTGACGGTTTTGTAGCCGAAATGCGTAGTTGCACCGACATTACCTGTATTGGCACCACGGGGTAGGTTGTATTTTGGCACAGTCCCAGAAACTGGCGTATCTACCAGTTGTTGCTGCAAGGACTGTTGTTGACCTTGTGGAGTACCTTGCGGTAATGGTTCTGTTAGAAATGGACTCACTTTGTCTGTATTCGTTGCCGTTTCAGCAGGGGCTGTAGGCTTTTGGTTTTCATTCGACATTTGAGTCACTCCTGAACACAAAAATGGGAAATTTTATATTGCTCTGCATAATGACAGATTCTGCATAATTTTGCAGTCCTCATCATGAAATTGTTATGAATAATATACAAAAACCGATCTTAGAGATCGGTTTGATAAAGCCAAAAATTAAATTAATCCTGAAATGGATTGGGATCTCCAGCATGCACTTTTTCGACAATATCACGTTCTTTTAGGGTAAATGCATGGATAAAATCAGCTGCGGATTTCATCGGTTTCATCGCAATAAAACCTTCGCCAATAAAGTCATACATCAATTCAAATTTATATTTGATTGCAGTACCTTTACACATTTTAAATGCAGTATGCATAATGAATGAACGCATGTATTTGTCTAGTGCACCACCCAAATCATCCAATAAACCCAGCTGTTGTTGACGGGCTTCTGCTTGATCTAGTTTCAGCAAGGTCAGTCGCATCATTTCATCATCAATCACTTGATCAACAGGGTAATCCTTAAGTAATTGTGCCGCGACCTGCTCATCAAGTTGCATGGCAAGTACCGCCAATCCAACGGATTTTAAACCGGTCTTAATGGCATTTTCAGGGAGAATTTTTTCTGCTTTGTGGGCATATTTTAATAAACGTTCAATCTGTATTGCCAAATCATCAAATTCAGGACCACCATATAAGCGGTTGATAAAATATTTTGCCATCAATTGATTTTCTTTTTGATTAAACAGCGCATGATGAGTCTTTTCAATACGCATTTTTAACCAGTCTTGTGCTTCATGCAGGCGTTTTTCTAGAATTGGGTCAGTGTGATAACTCAATTGTTGATATTGTTCTAAAAGCTGATCAAGTGCAGCAAGTTTTGACATACAAAAACTCTAGATTTCGTTTAGCAACAGCATAAAGGCAGTTGCTGCGTATCACTATGACAAAAGTTAAAAAACAATAGAGAAATATGGTCAGTGGATTTTTAAATAGCCAATATCAAAGATTTTATACAGAAAAATAATATAACTCTATTTTAGGGAATGGGTATACTCAATTGAAGTTTCAGACCATAGAGAAGCAGATGATTGAAGAACAATTAGCGTTTGCGTTGCGTGATGAAGAAGAGTTATCCGTTGATCTGATTGAGGCACAATATGCCTTAAAGAATTCTAAAGATAAAAATAATGCCAAAAGCTTGGTCATTTTAGTCAGTGGTATTGAGCTTGCGGGGAAAGGGGAAGCGGTTAAACAATTACGTGAATGGGTTGATCCTCGTTACTTACGGGTTAAAGCAGATCCACCGAGTTTATTTAGTAGCAAACAAAGTTTTTGGCAGCCTTATGCACGGCACATTCCATCAGAAGGGCAAATTCAGTTGTTCTTTGGCAATTGGTACAGTGATTTATTGTCTACAGCGATGCATGTTTCTAAACCCTTAGATGAAACTTTGTTCGATACCTATATCGAAAATATGCGTGCTTATGAACAAGACCTAAAAAATAATCATGTTGATGTGATCAAAATTTGGTTTGATTTGCCGTGGAAAAGCTTACAAAAGCGCTTAGATGCGATGGATGCATCTGAACAGCATTGGCATAAGTTAATGGGTTTGGATTGGCGGAATAAAAAACAATACGATATTGTGCAAAAATTACGTCAACGTTTTACCGATGATTGGTATGTGATTGATTGCGAAGATTGTGTTGCCCGAGATCAACAATTTGCTCAGTATATTCTGCAAGCGTTAAAGCAGTTGCCTCGACATAAAACAGCGGTGAGAACCAAGTGGAAACAGGCAACTGTACCTGAGTCGTTATTGCAACCCGCGACAGAAGAACTGGATAAAGACCAATACAAAGCTGAATTAAAGAAATTAACCAAAAAAGTGTCGGAAGCGCTACGCAATGATTCACGCAATGTCATTATTACCTTTGAAGGCATGGATGCAGCTGGTAAAGGTGGGGCAATCAAGCGGATTGTGAAAAATCTTGATCCACGTGAATACGAGATTTATACCATTGCTGCACCAGAACAGTATGAATTGCGTCGACCCTATTTATGGCGGTTTTGGACCAAGATTCAACCCGAGGAAAAGATCAGTATTTTTGATCGTACTTGGTATGGTCGAGTATTGGTTGAACGTATTGAAGGCTTTGCCAAGCCTGCGGAATGGCAACGTGCCTATGATGAAATTAATCGCTTTGAAAAAGATTTAACGGATAATCAAACCGTGTTGGTTAAATTCTGGTTGGCAATCAGCAAAGATGAACAAGAAGCACGTTTTAAAGCACGCGAACAAACACCGCATAAACGCTTTAAAATAACCCCTGATGACTGGCGAAATCGTGGACATTGGGACGATTATTTAAATGCTGCTGCGGATATGTTTGAACGAACTGATACCGAGTATGCGCCGTGGCATGTGGTTGCGACCAATGATAAGTACACTGCACGTATTCAAATCCTTAAAACGATTTTAAAGCAGTTAAAGGCCGATTAACGACTTGCTGGCAACAGCTAAGTTGAGGTTATAACAGTATCGCACTAAAGAAGAGACGGTCTTTTCTAAGCTTTAGTGCGGTATCAATCTCAATGATCTATGCGGCAAAAGATTCTAATCTAATGGATGCCCCAAAATTTTTTTAAGTAAAAATTTTAAAGCAATTTTTTCGGCGGGATTTAATGCCGCTAGGGTTAAGTCACTAATACTTGCCGCAATTGGAATCGCTTGCAAAAGCGCAGGGCTTAGACACCTGTCCCCAAGCATCATGGAATGATTATCACAAGATTATCATGCCAATTTTAGGTGCTACAGATGATGAACAATTGGTTTGTGGCATGTCTTTAGGCTATGCCGATGTGAATGAGAAAATTAATTCTTTTCATCCCTCACGACTCAGTCTTGAAGAATTTGCTGTATTTTTACAATGAACAAAAAACAAAGAGATATCAGATGATATCTCTTTGTTTTAATAAGTATAGATCTTAAAGTATAGCAGCGCTTAGCTGACTAACTTTTGGGTTTGTTTATTTTGAATATTTTTGGCTAATTTATAACATTCATCTACATGCGCTTCAGCAACTTTTTTCATCACAATATAGCCTAAACTTGCTGCAATGATTGAGCCACCCAGTGGGATAAATTTGGTCACTTGTTTGGTAATGATTTTAGCCGCCATATTATTTAATGATGCCTTTACCGCTGTACGCGCAACCACTAAACCTGAAAACTCAAAACCACGTTTGCGTAATTCATTCCAATGAATTTTCTTGGTTGCAGGATCATAAACACTGATTTGATCTGGTGCTAAACCAAAACGGGCATTGATTTCAGGAATCAAAAGCGACAGCATCCCGACATCAATCACCACATCTAAAAACGGAACAGGAATCACTGCGACACCAGCAGAGACATAAGAGCGCTTTTTCACTTGCTCCAAGCATTCATCACGAATTTGTTCTAGGTTTAAGCTTGGATCGATTGCGTCTGGAAGTTTATCAATTTTCATAAAACAATTACCTTTGTTTCAAGCTTTTGCTCATATTTTTGAAAACGCATGTTTAAGCTTGAAATTGTGAAGTTATTTCCAAATAATGTTTTAAAAATGCCATAGTATGGTGTTGTTGTATAGTGGCGAATGTTTATGTTTTGTGCATAAACGTAGACAATAGAAGATTGAAAGTTGAGGAATTATGGCCATTCATGTGATTCAAAGCCAACGCATTGATGTCTTGGTGCAAGGGCTTTTGCAAAATACCATTCGGCCATCTAAGAATCCTTTTGCAGTCTTGCAAACACAACATTTTATTGTCCCAAGTCCTGCGGTACAAGAATGGTTGAGCCAACGTATTGCTGAACAACAAGGCATCAGTGCCAACAGTCAATTTCATCAACGTATTCGTGGTTTTCAGTGGTTTGCTTATCAACAGGTTTTAGAAGACAAAGACAAAGTCCGTAAAGCCAATATTCCTCGTTTGATTATGAAGTGGCGAATTTATCAGACGTTGAAAAGTTTTATTGAGCAGGATGAAAATAGCTTAGCCCAAGATCATCCTTTGCATGGCATTATCCAACGTATTTATGATGCAGCCTCGCAACTGGAACAGGGTTTAGAGAAGCAACTCAAAAAACAAAGTATGTTGTATTGGGTCTCTGAACAAGTGTCAAAATTGTTCAGTCACTACATGCTGTATCGTGGGGACTGTCAACGCGGTTGCCAACAGAACAATGGACAAGCATGTAGTTGCCCAAGCAATTGGCTAGGGCAGTGGGGACGTGGTCAAGCACTTAATCTCGAACAGCAATTTTTTAAAACCAATCAACAAATTTCAGCATTTACTTTAAATCAAGCACAAGAGCTGGAAACTTGGCAACGTTGGTTGTGGCAACATACATTTCATGACGATTTTATTGAAATGCAAAGTATTGATCATGATTTTTGGCAAATCATGGATGATGACGTACAACGTTCTCAAGCGTTAAAGAAATTACCCAGCCAGCTGATTATTTTTACTTTATTGGATTTACCACCGAGTCAATTACAGTTTTTAAGACGACTGGGACAATATTTGGATGTGGTGATTTTACATTACAACCCATCACAAGAATATTGGGCAGATAGTGTCGATCCAAACTGGAAAAAACAATATGATTTGCGGGTAAAGGCGCGTTTTGTCAGTAAATATCCCAAAGCGACCGATGCAGATATTCAAAAGTTTTTTGATGAATTTACTTTGAACTTTAATGCGGAAATTCGTGAATCACGACATCCATTATTAACCCGTTTTGGTAAACAAGCCCGTGACCACTTTTCGATCTTATCCAATCTGTCTTCAGGCGAAGAAGGGCAATGGGTGGATGCCTTTGTCGATGAAGAACCGATTCATTTATTAAGCAAATTACAATCGGATATTCTGTATTTGGTTGAGCCTGAACCGCATGCTTATCCAATTGCCAAAACGGATGACTCAATTCAAATCCATGTGTGTCATTCGTCTTTACGACAGCTTGAAGTGTTAAAAGACCAGTTGGTTGCTTGGCTGATGAAAAGCACTGCTGAACAGCCACATCGGCCAAGTGATGTTTTGGTGTTAGTGCCAGATTTAAAACAAATTGAACCACTTATTCGCAGTGTATTTCCACACACACCAAACCAAGACAGTATTTATCTGCCAGTGAAGATTGCTGGAGTAACGCAACTGGATGCCAATAACGCTTGGCGAGCCGTTTTAGGTCGTATTCAATTGGTGGAGGGTCGTTTTAGTGTTGAGGATTTTGCAGATTGGTTAAGTTTAAATGCCACGCAATTACGTTATGGTCTGGATATTTCAAATACAGAAAGAATGATTGAGTTATTGATCAATGCTGGGTTTAAACGTGGTCTAGATGCACAACATTTACGACGATCTTTAAGTCAGGATGATGAAGATTTTCGTTTTAGTTTTAAATTTGCTCTTGATCGTTTGGCTTTAGGTATTGCGATTCCAGAGCATACGATTTTTGAAAATACCCTAAGTTATGCCCAAATTTTGCAAAGTGATTTTGAGTTAGTGGCTAAACTGATTCAGATTTATCAAGATTTTGATGTGCGCCGTGACTGGATGATTGCGCATGAGTTGGGGAAAAATACCACGTTAAAATGCAATGTTGAGGCGTGGTTAAAACTACTGATGCAAGACATTGTTGAGTTTGAACAAGCCGGTGTTGAGTCGTTAAAAGTCGTACGTGAAATTGTCAAAAAACAAGAGCGTATGCTGACTTTAGCCAGTTTTTATGATGAACATGCGCAACCCATCCTTAAAAATATTTATTTACCTTTACCCTATCTATTGAATGAGATTCAAAATTTATTAGAAGGTCAAATCGATCAGGCTTTACCGACAGGTCAGATTACCTTTAGCCAAATTGGCCAGATTCGTCCTTTGCCTTATAAGTTGATCGTCCTGTTAAATTTGGATGGGGGTAAATTTCCAGATCGGAATGTACATTTGCCCTTTGATTTAATGCAAATTCTCAAGCCGCAATTGGGGGATCGTTCCCGCCTAGATGATGATCAAGGCGCTTTCTTAGATGCTTTGTTATTGGCGCAGGAAAATCTATGGTTATTCTATAATGGCTTTGATGTGAGTGATGGTGAAGTTCGTGAGCCATCCAGCGTGTTACAGGAATTGATCAACCATATTGCCCTGATTGCCCAATCTGAAACGGCATTATCTACGGACAATAAAGATATCAGTCCTGTTGATCACATGATTGAGCTGAAGGGGGTTCAAGTCCCTGAACATTTGCAGTGCTTATATCATATTCATACTTTACAACCTTTTGATCCAAATGGTTTTGAGTCAACAACACCGCTTCGTTTTCAAGATCAATGGTTCAATGTTGCACAACACATCCGTCAAGCGGAAATGCTTGCTAAACGTGAGGCTTGGGCAAATACACAATATCCTGTTGTTCAAGAAGAGCTCACTGTTTTGGATGCGCGACAGTGGATTCAGGATGTCACTTTCCCAGCACAGTTATATTTAAAAACTTTAGGCGTAGAGAATCTGCGCGCAGAAGATATTCCCGCAATGAACGAACCCTTAATTCTGGATGGTTTGGCACGTTATCAGATTCGAGATTTCTTGCAGAAACAATCGACTCATTCTGCCGAAGATAATTGGTCTCAAGAGATTGGATTACTGCAAAATCAATTACCCATTGGCAAGGTTCAGCACAGCGCATGGCAAATCAGTTTGGCGGAGCAAGACAGTTTAAAAGAGCGGTTACAGCGTTATGCTGCTGATGTGACGTTGACAACGCAACGGCAATGGCGAATTGACGCTGGTTTGGTCATGAATATTACTGTACCACAGCAAGCAGGGCAGCATTGGGTGAGTTTGGATGCGTCAAGCGGTCGTGCTAAACGTCGTGCCAAAGTTTGGTTAGAATATTTACTCTGGTTAAGCTATTTAAATGTCGATGCTGAAAAGTCTAAAACGCTACAACGTATTGCGGTATTTAGTGATGTCACGATTATCAGTACCGGGTTAAGTTCAGAACAGGCGAAAGCATATTTATTGCCGTGGTTTAAAGCATTTGCCTATGCCCAATCGGAACCTCTGGTTCTGCCTGCGGCTTTGTTATTAAAGCCTGCTGAAAATAATAAGCAGTTGCAATGGTCACTCGGGACTGTTGAAGGTGGCTTAGCTGAACATAGTCTGAATGAACATGGTTTAAATGCAGATACACAACCTCATGTGGAAAGGATGTTGATCGATAACTTTGCAGATCTTTTAAATGAATGGAATAAAAGCGATGCGTTTCTACCTTATGATTTGACTGAAATGGAATGGAGTAAAAAGCATCGGGATTGGCAATTTATTTTGCAAGAGCAAGATGCGACTGCATTGTTAAAACATGCTTGTGATCATTTTGGCTATGCGTTGTATCAGCCGATTTATCAGCATCAATCTGTTGCGGAGGAATAAACATGACTTCCGTAAATTCACAGTTGCCGACAGCACAAAACGGCACAGCCAAAAAAGTTTCGATTCAGCCGATTGAGGATATGCAATTTGCTGGATTGCACTGGATCGAAGCTTCAGCAGGCACAGGTAAAACATATACGCTCTCAAGCTTGATGGTGCGGATTTTTTTAGAAAAATACTTACCGAGCCAAGTCATTGCAACCACATTTACCCGTAAAGCTGCGGCAGAATTGAAAACACGTATCCGCTTACGATTACAGGAAACATACCGTTATTTTGATTCATGTCGAGAATTAACCGAAACGCAAGTCTTGACTAAAGCAGCCCAAGAGTCAGATCCATTATTTTCTAAAGTGTTAAAGATGTTTGCCTCACGGATTGCGTATGCCTGTGAACGCTTGAAATTGGTGATTGATCAACTGGATGAACTTTTTGTCGGGACTTTAGATAGTTTTAGTCAGAAATTACTGCGTGAGTTTGCTTTTGAAAGTGGCAAAATTGAGCGGGCTGAAATTACTGATGATGCGAAAAGTTATAGCCAGCAACTGATTCACGATGTACTTCGCGCATGGATTCAAAAACAGCCCCAAGATATTGTGGATAGCTTGATGTTTGCGGGCGAGTTACATGGGGTCGATTATTATGTTGCAACGGTGGAACAAAGCTTAAATTTTGCCTCGGCAAATTTTATTGAGCCTAAATTTTCCAATGCAGATGTTCAGCTATTCCAACAGGCGATTGAACAGCTTGCCAAGATTCAACTGGATCAATTGCTGACTTTGCAAAGTTATTATTTATTGGATGGTGAGTTTTATAAATTTGCGAATGGGACAAAATTTAGAAATGATCGATTGAATCGTATTTTTGCCAAGAGCTTGCCGCGAATTATTCAAACCCTACAACAGCATGACTATAAGCATTATCTAAGTTCAAAGCTGAGTGCTGAAAAGTCCGACTTTGCAACCTTGATTAAGGTGATTCGGGAGCAGCAAATTTTTAAAAAAGCCGCACCTGAAAATGTACAATCCGATTTTTATCAACACACGCTTATTCAACAATTACTCAGTATCTATGCGCAGATTGAGATATATGAAAATCAACTGCTTGGAACCAATACATTCTTAAAATACTATTTGGCAAAAGAAGTTAAAACACGTTTACCTCAAGTGTTACAGCAAAAGGGTGAAACCACTTTTGCACAACAAATTCGTACCCTTGCAGAGGCTTTGCAAGGCGAACAAGGTCAGCGTTTTGCGACCTTTGTTCATGCGCGTTATCCACTGATTCTGGTCGATGAATTTCAGGATACCAACCAAGATCAAGATGATATGTTGGCACAAATTTGGCGGCATCCCAACCGTGTCAAACAGGGTTGTATGATCATGGTCGGAGACCGTAAACAGGCGATTTATGGTTTCCGTGGTGGGGACATGTTGACCTTTTTAAAAGCACATCAGGATGTGTTTGGCAAAGCAGGGCATGAATATAATCTGATTTTTAATCATCGCTCAGTCAAGCCTTTGGTTGAAGTGGTTGATGCCTTATTTCAACGCCAAATGGATTTTGGTGAACAGGTCTGGTATACCCCAGTACAAGCAGGTCCTCGTCTGCATCCCGATTTACTGGATCAAGGTCATGTCAATCCACAGCCTTTAAGGTGGATCAAGCTTGAAGATAAAAATCAAGAAGCTGAACAAGTGGCATGGAAAATTCGTGAGCTACTCAATCAGGGGATTCAAGGCAGTTTATATTTTATTGAAAAATCAGTGCATCGTGCAGTAGATGAAAATGATATCGCCATCCTCTCTAAAAACCATGATGGCTTAGATAAAGCACAATCCGCGCTGGAATTTTTAGGGATTCGAACCAGTCGCCCCTCGAAAAAAAGTGTCTTTGAAAGTCAGATAGCAGGTGATGTTGGGGCTGTGCTTGCTGCAGTTTTGCATCCTTATCATGAAGCCAAAGTAAAACGGGCTTTGTTAAGCCGCCTGATCGGCTTTGATTTAAAAGCATTGATTGCCTTGGAACAGCATGCTGATGGTTTGAGTGTCTATATTGAACTGTTCGATCAGATTCGTGAGCTGTGGCTCAATCAAGGGTTTTTAACAGCTTGGCAATATCTGCTTAACCAATTTTCTGTCTGGACAAAATTGGTGGAAAAACACAGTCGTGACAATGAACGTGTGGTGGTGAATTTACGTCATTTAACAGAGTTATTGAGCCAGCACAGTGAAGACTATCAAGGTGCACAAAATCTTTATCATTGGTATTTAAAACAACTGACTTCACCGATGGAGAGAGAGTGGGAGATGGAACGGAAACTGTCCAATGAGGCAGGGGTTCAGTTAATGACCATTCACCAATCCAAAGGGCTTGAGTTTAAGTTTGTGTTTTTATTGGGAGCCGATAAAGACTTTAAAGAGATCAATAAAACGCTGAATTTCTCGACCGTTGAACAGCTGAATGTACGAACAGGACAGAATGAACAACAGCGTGTGGTGGCAATCAATGATGCCAATCTACTCGATAAAAAAGACATTGAGCAGCACAATGAGCGCGCTTTAGCAGAACATCACCGTTTGTGGTATGTGGCATTGACCCGCGCCAGTTATCGGGTGTACGCGATGCTGAGTGATGTAAAGGAAAAATCTACAACAGGGCTGGCATTTTGGCGTGGTCAGGGCGCAAATACGTTTCAGCATACTGGAACTGCCATGCAAGCTTTATTGACCGAGCGCCCACCACGTTTAGAAAAACCCAAGAGCGAAGTCCAATTGCCTTTACTTGCACAAGCCTTTCCTACCCAACGTTTTTATCCTCGAGGTAAAACCAGTTTTAGTGCTTTGGCTCAGCATTTAACTCGGCAACAAATTCAGGATGCTTTGGCCGTTTCTGAACAAAAACAGGATCGAGCAGAAGATGAAATTCAACAACCCATTGTTGAAATCATTACAGATGTGGTTCCTACTCAACCGCTTGCATGGATCAAAGCCAATTTCCCAATGGGTACAATTGCAGGAAATTTCCTGCATGAAATTTTTGAGCATATTGATTTTAAAGATACGCATTATTGGCGTTTGGAAATACGTCGTCGCTTTAAAAATGATTATTCAAGTTTATGGACGGAGTTACTGGAAAAATATCAGCAGGCTTTTCTCAACGACAATTCGAGTGAGGGCGTTTCTCAAACAGAACAGGCTGTAGAAGAGACGCTGATTGATTGGATGGCTGAGTGGCTACTGGATGTTTTATCGACTCCGATTCTCAGTCATTTTAAAATGGGGCAACTTGAACCACATGAGCATTTAGCTGAGTTTCCATTTTATCTGGCCCTTTCAGATCGAGTTTTGGCAATTAAACGTATACATCAATTGTTTGATGAGCATGCCATTGCAATGCCTGAGTTTAAAGATGCCAATTCAGCACGTTATTTAAATGGGTCAATTGATTTGGTGTTTTTTGATGGTCAGCAATATCATATCGCCGATTATAAAAGTAATTTTTTGGGTGTAGATCAGCAAAGTTATTCCTTTGACGCTGTTCAGGACAGCATGTCACATGCCAGTTATTGGCTACAGGCTTCGTTGTATTTGGTGGCATTGCATCGTTATTTGAAAATCCAGCTCGAAGATTATCAAATTGATCGTGATCTGGGAGGCGCAACCTATTTGTATTTACGTGGTATGAATGGTCAAAGTGGACAAGGTTATTACTTCTGGCGACCCACGACGGAATTTATTTTAAGACTTGATGCCATATTGGGTTATTTTACTGAGGATAAATCCAGTTGAATCGTGTGAATAGTTGCTTGAACATCTTTGCAAACAATAAGTTATTCTGTGGATAACTCTGTTGAAAACCTTGTAGATAACTCTGAGGATAACCGTGTGGAAAATAAACAGGATTTAGAAAGCCAAGTCCCGCAATGGATTGAGACATGGAGTAAATACATTTTAGCGCAGTATTCCACAGCTTCAGGATTAGATGAACAGACACTTGAATTAGTACAAGAAATTTTATTAGCGACCACACAAGGGGATAGCTGTATCTCCGCAGAGGCGCAAAACACCGCTTTATTAAAGCCATTGGTTGTAGAGCCTGCTATTGAAGAACCTGATATTGTAAAACATGGTTTAGCTGAAACAGTGGTTGCACCATTTGTGCAACAGCATGGATTGATTTATCTATATCGTTATTGGCAACTTGAGCGCCGTTTGGCGATACAAGTGACACGGTTAAAACAGCAGAATATTCAACATGTTGATGTTGTTGCATTTGATCAGCTTCTCACCGATCCACATCAAAAAGCTGCCTTAACTATGGTGGCAGGCAATGCTTTTAATATTATTACTGGCGGACCAGGTACAGGTAAAACCTATACTTTGGCCAGAATCATTGCAGTATTGCAGCAAACCATTCCTGATATTCGTATTGCAATGGCTGCGCCAACAGGCAAAGCCGCACAGAGAATGGGGGAAGCATTACAAAAATCATTGAGTGATCCAAAACTACACAGTTTTGGACTGAACCAACATCAATTTAATCCCATGACCTTGCATCGGTTATTAGGCTTGGGAAATCAGCATATTCCTCGTTTTAATCTGCGACAGCCATTGCCTTATGATGTGATCGTGGTTGATGAAGCATCGATGCTAGATTTAAATTTAGCCACGATGTTGTTTGAGGCGATTCCTGAACATTGCCGTTTAATTCTTTTGGGTGATGCCAATCAGTTGGCTTCAGTGGATGTCGGTTCGGTGTTGGCAGATTTACAGAATGTACAATCATTACAGCACAATCGGGTCAATCTACAGACCAGTCAACGCTTTAAAGATGGTGCCTTAATTGGAAAAATGGCACAGTTTATTCAATCACAGAAAAATCAAAGTATAGACCGTACAGAATTATTGGCGAATTTTGAGCAAGAAATTGTTGAGGCGAGTGCGCTTAAACCAGTTGAACTCAAAGCAAATATGCAAGATGTGATTCAGCTTGAATATCTGCCTGAAAAGATTTTGCCAGCAGATCTAACGCAGTATTACCAAAAACTCAGTTTAGGTTTTCAAGCCTATTTTCAAAGTTTAAACAGCTATCTGACGGCCGAAGAGCCTTATCATCAGATTGAAGCGGTGACACAAGCGTTTGACCTCTATCGTATTTTAACGGCAGTTCGGCATGGCGCATTGGGATTGAATAGCTTAAACCATGAAATGGAAAAAGCATTATTTGAATATCTTCCAACATTGGCTCGTTATGGCGACTGGTATGTTGGGCGTCCTGTGATGATGAGCTATAACGATTATCAACTTGGTCTTTCCAATGGAGATATCGGAATTTGTCTAAAACATCGCCAGTATGCTGATCAATTTGAAGTCTATTTCCCCAGTTTAGACAAATGGATTGCTGCAACGCGTTTGCCTAAATCGATGCAAACCGCTTTTGTTTTAACCATTCATAAATCTCAGGGCTCAGAATTCACCCATACTGCCGTGGTTTTGGATGTTGCAGCAACACGCTTGTTGAGCCAAGAGTTGATTTATACCGCCATCACACGGGCCAAATCAGTGGTGAGTTTACTGGTTGATCGACAAGCATTTATCCACGCTTTAGACACTACCACAACCAGAATGAGTGGATTGGTTAGCATGATTAACACGGTATAGTTATTTTGTAGTTTTTATTGATAATTTATCTCTATGTACGAAATTGCTTACATGAATTCGAGAGATTTGCGCATAGAGCTTCTTGTTACTTTTTGAGATGATGAAGCCATAAAGAACTCAGCAAGGATCGTTGAGTAAAATCGCAAAATAATAACAATTTAAAGTCGTGAGACTGCGAACTTACATGAAAGTAAGTGATAAGAGGAAACTTACAGCCGCTAAGCCTTGTAGTTTTGGGAGAGACTACAGGGCTTTTTTATTGAAATTAAATTCTGAATTTTTATCTCAAAGAGAATCAAATTATTTAAATTTAGTAGGTTTTTTAAAACGCTACAGTCATTGCCTCTATGTACGTTATTTCTCACATAATCTTGCGGTAAATGCGACTTCTGTTCAATGTCTGTCACAGGCATAATAAGTCACATAAGGACATAATTAGTCACATGGTTGTGAAATAAGTGTCATGTACAAAAACAAAAACTGCTTAGGGTACAAGCAAATACTATAAATAAGATAAGCACAATAACTAAACAAGAAACCACAGCGCAAAGGAAAAGCCCTAAGAGTAATCTTAGGGCTTTTTCATATTTTATCTGTTGCGTTTAAACCAAAATTGCTGTTTAAACTGACAATTTAAACCAATTCGGTTTCTGTTCGATCTGTGCCAAATAATGCTCGACGTTGTGTTTTAGGGATTTTAGGGCACTGGCTAGAAATTTGATAAAGCGTTTGCGCCAGAGCAGGAATATGTGTTCCAACTACAGCTTTGCCTGTATTTAAAATACTGACACTAATATCACGCTCAGGATCAGCCCAGCAGAGAATGTTGGAAAAGCCTAAATGACCAAAGGCTTGCCCGGTCATTGGCCCAAATATACCCACTGGGTTACTGCCGAGCATAGGCCCCAAAGCATAGCGCATCGGTGCAAGTAAGGTTCGGTCGATGTTGGTGGTTGATGTGGGCAAAGTTGCACGAAATACCGTTTCAGGACTCATGATTTGCTTGCCGTTATATTGACCGCCATTCAATAACATCTCAAAGAAGCGATTGGCTTGTTCAGCACTGGTGTAAATATTGCCCGCAGGGCATACCGTATCCATAAAACGTGGATCATTGGTTACATCGACTGCAAGCTGTAAGCCGCCACCGAGCACATGGTTTAAATATAAGTCTGTGCCGAGTTTAGGGTGTACACCTGTCGGGTAATTTAAAGCAACTTGATCTCTATATTCTGGTTTTAAGCCATAGTTAAAAAACTGCATATCCATCGGTTTTTCAATATGTTCATGTAAAAACTGACGAATATCTTGTCCTGTTACCCGCTCAATCAATTCACCTAAAATATAGCCCGCAGTAACAGCGTGATAAGCCAAATGTGTACCAGCAGGTGAAATGGGTTGTGCAGCGTAGAGATGTTGTAAAATTTGATCTTTGTCAAAAAGCAGTTCTGGGGTGACTTCCATTTCTATCCGTGGAATTCCACCACGGTGAGACAATAAATGGAAAATTGTGGCACGGCGCTTGCCATTTTGTGCATATTCAGGAATGTAATAACTGATCGGATCTAATAGATTGATTGCACCTGTTTCATCTAACATGTGAATCAACATTGCTGTAATTATTTTTGATGCTGAAAATAAGCAAATCGGGGTGTCTGGATTGGCAAGTACTGCATCTGAAGCCAGACCATCGGCAGAATTACCAGACGCATAACCCAGACTACGATTGAGAATAATCTCGCCTTTGCGTCTTAAGCACATGGTGATCAGGGGATGGTTGCCTGTTTGATACAGGTTTTCAATACTTTGCCAAATCTTTTCAATTTGTTGTTGGGTCATCCCTCCCAGTTCTGGAGAAACTTCATTTTTGCGCTGCGTGATACTGCTTAAGTCCTTGGGTACATAGCAGGTATTGGTTGAAAACAATTTCACAATCTTTTTCCATGATTATTTTTATTCCACGGCAGTGTGAACTGAGTTGAGCATGATGTCAGTGTCCCAATTGCCATGCGATTTGTAAAAAAAATGCAATAGTTTTGTAATTAAGCCTTATGGCGTATGGTTGTACGATATTTTTGCAATCTCACCCCACTTCCTTTAAAATAGGCGACTGCTGTAGTGATGCACGGCAGTTAAATTGATTTTGAAGAATCAATTTGATTTGTATCAAATATTTAAATTAAGCATCTCGGAGAAATCGAATGGCTTTAACAAACGCAGATCGCGCAGAGATCGTTGCAAAATTCGCTCGTGCTGAAAATGACACTGGTTCACCTGAAGTACAAGTTGCTTTATTGACTGCTCAAATCAATGATTTGCAAGGTCACTTTAAAGAACACAAACACGACCATCATAGCCGTCGTGGTTTGATCCGTATGGTTAACCAACGTCGTAAGCTTCTTGACTATCTTAAAGGTAAAGATGCTACTCGTTACAGCGATTTGATTGCTGCTTTAGGTTTACGTCGTTAATTCGATTTAAACTTTTATTTTCGGATTATTGCATGCTGAATGCTGTACTGATGAAAACTAAAGTCTATCCAGTATTTACTGGATAAAAGGGAAGGGGCGAATATTCGCTCCTTCTTCGTGTTTAAAATTAGTCTAACTAAAGATTTATTGTCTAGTGAGGTCGGCTTCTAAGCTTTGTCATTTATGCGGTTGATGTGAATGCCAAACCTTAGGGGTCTCCACTAGAATAAAATTAGGAAACAAAAATACATGTCAATGTTTAATGTTATTCGTAAAGAATTTCAATATGGTCAACATCAAGTTGTACTAGAAACAGGTCGTGTTGCTCGTCAAGCAAACACGGTTCTAATTACAATGGGTGGCGTAACAGTACTGGTTGCTGTTGTTGCACAACCTACTGCTAAAGCGGGTCAAGACTTCTTCCCACTTACAGTTAACTATCAAGAAAAACAATATGCTGCGGGTCGTATCCCAGGTGGTTATGGTAAGCGTGAAGGCCGTGCTTCAGAAGCAGAAACTTTAATTTCTCGTTTAATTGACCGTCCAATTCGTCCGTTGTTCCCAGAAGGGTATTACAACGAGATCCAAGTTACTGCGACAGTTGTGTCTTCAGACAAAACTATGGACGCTGACATTGCTGCAATGTTAGGTACGTCTGCTGCACTTGCAATTGCTGGTACACCTTTCCGTGGTCCAATCGGTGGTGCACGTGTTGGTTTGATCAATGGCGAATATGTTCTTAACCCAAATTTAGAACAACTTGCTCAATCTGACCTTGACCTTGTAGTTGCAGGTACAGAATCTGCAGTATTGATGGTTGAATCTGAAGCAAAAGAACTTTCAGAAGACCAAATGTTAGGCGCTGTGCTTTTCGGTCATGACGAAATGCAAATTGCGATTCAAGCGATTAAAGAGTTTGCTGCTGCCGCTGGTGCAACAGAATCAACTTGGACTGCTCCAGTTAAAAACGAAGATCTTCGTACAAAATTAAAAGACGCATTTGAAGCTAAAATCTCTGAAGCGTATACCATTGCTGTTAAGCATGACCGTTATGCTGCTTTAGATGCACTTCAAGCTGAAGCAACTGCTCAATTCGTTCCTGAAAATGACGAAGCTGGTATTGCAGATGACTTAAACGAATTATTTGAAGATCTTAAATACCGTACTGTACGTGACAACATCCTTTCAGGAAAACCACGTATCGATGGTCGTGATACTAAAACTGTTCGTGGATTAGACGTACAAGTGGGTGTGTTAGATCGTGCTCATGGTTCATCATTATTTACACGTGGTGAAACTCAGGCGTTGGTTACAACGACTTTGGGTAATACACGTGATGCGTTGATGGTTGATACCTTGTCTGGTACAAAAACTGACAACTTCATGTTGCATTACAACTTCCCTGCATATTCTGTAGGTGAAACAGGTCGTGAATCTGGTCCTAAGCGTCGTGAAATTGGTCATGGTCGTTTAGCACGTCGTGGTGTACAGGCTGTTCTTCCACCAGCTGATCGCTTCCCGTATGTGATTCGTATTGTATCTGACATTACTGAGTCAAATGGTTCATCTTCAATGGCTTCTGTATGTGGTGCTTCATTATCACTTATGGATGCAGGTGTTCCTCTTAAAGCGCCAGTTGCGGGTATCGCAATGGGTCTAGTAAAAGAAGGCGAGCGTTTTGCTGTTCTTTCTGACATCTTAGGTGATGAAGATCACTTAGGTGATATGGACTTTAAAGTTGCTGGTTCTGCAAATGGTATTACTGCGCTTCAAATGGATATCAAAATCGAAGGTATCACAGAAGAAATTATGGAAGTTGCGTTGAATCAAGCCTATGCAGGTCGTATGCATATTCTTAATGCAATGAACCAAGTGATTTCACGTGCACGTCCTGAAATTTCTATGCATGCGCCAACATTCCAAGTGATCAACATCAATCCTGATAAGATCCGTGATGTGATTGGTAAAGGTGGTGCGACAATCCGTCAAATCACAGAAGAAACAAAAGCAGCGATTGATATCGAAGATAACGGTACTGTCCGTGTATTTGGTGAAACGAAAGCGGCTGCTCAAGCTGCGATTGCAAAAATCCAAGCGCTTACTGCTGAAGTTGAACCAGGTAAAATCTATGCTGGTCGCGTGATTCGTATCGTTGAATTTGGTGCGTTTGTAAATATCATGCCAGGTACAGATGGTTTACTTCACATCTCGCAAATTTCAAACGAACGCGTTGCAAACGTGACTGATATTTTGGCTGAAGGTCAAGACGTTAAAGTTCAAGTTGCTGACGTAGACAACCGTGGTCGTATTAAATTAACCATGAAAGATGTAGACCAAGCATAATATTTGCAAGGTTTAAATCCTTTAGGGTTTGATTAAAATTTAATACAGAAAAGACTGCCTTGTGCTTCGCCAAAGTTACAACTTTGGCTTGCTCAGGGCTTTTTTTATGGCATGATGCATAACAATAAAGACCAAAAATATCGTGAATATGCAAAGCTTTTATTTTTTTCAACACACAGATGAACCTTATACCTGTATACAAAAAGAACCTGTTTTTAATGCAGAGCAACAATTTGTCTGGGTGGATTGTACCCGTGAAGATGTGGTCAATCGTGCTGAGCTATGGCAAAAAGAAATCTATAATTCGACTGAAATTCATCTCAATGAATACCATATTCGAGATATTTTAAATATCGAACATCCATGCGCATTTGATGCAATGGAAGATTATGATTTATTGATTTTTCGTAAATTAATTACCCCAGATGATCAAATCGATAGTGGCGAAGATGCCCTTGAACAGCATGATCGTGTTTTTGGTTTGGCGTCCTCGCCAGTCAGTTTTATTATTACTTCACAAGCTTTAATCACCATTCATGAAAAGGGCAACCATGCCTTTGAAAGTTATCTTGCACGTATTTTCAATATCATGAATAAGAGTTTAGAAGAACAAAATAAACCACGTAAATTACCGACTACGCCTTTAGATTTAGCACTACGCTTGCTGAATAGTATGATTGATGGCTATTTGGATTTACGTAATCCTCTGTCTCGTCGGGTTGAATTCTGGCAACAAGAACTTTTGCAAGGCAATCGCCGCTTTACCAAGTGGCATCAACTGTTTCAGGAAAATCTGGTTTTTCAACAAATTGAAAATTTGTGCGAAGAACAAATAGATTCCCTACAGGAACTTCGAGATGAAATTGTTGAAAATTATGCGCATTTAAAAGGTAAAAAGCGCACTGAAAAGCAAGATATTATGTTGGTTCGCGTGGATGATCTGGTTAGCCATGTTGAGCGTATTCAAAAATATACGGTACGCTTAAGTACCGCAATTCAAACTGCAATAGATTTACACTTTTCTGCCATTGCCAATCAAACCAATGAGAATATGCGAATTCTTGCGATTATTACTGCGGTGTTTGCGCCATTAACCTTATTAACAGGGGTATATGGAATGAATTTTGAATTCATTCCAGGTCTACGTAGCCCGATAGGGTTCTGGGTGATGCTGGGTGTGATGTTGGGATGTACGATTGGGCTGTTAATCTATTTTTACCGCCGTCATTTGGTTGGACGTGGTGAAAGAAGTGTGATTGATATGTTGGCACAACAACATAAAAATCAGCACGTCAATTTACTCTGGTTTTTAGATTATGAACCGATCAAACAAACCATGAAAGAAGTCGAAAAAATCACAAAACTGAAATAATTAAGCATTATTCTAGTTGAGGATTTATCTGAGCTGTCTTTTGTAAAATTAAGTAGAGTTGATCTTTTAATCTTAATTTTTTCCGCTTGAGCTGCTCAATATTTTCATGAATATGATTGAGTGGATCAAGCTCAAGGTGACTGATTTCACGATCAAGTTCATCGTGGTCAATCAAAAGTTTAGCAAAATGCGGATCTTCTTGTTTTAAACTACACATGAGATCGCGGTGTTCTGGGAACATGTGTTTCAACTTTTTATTCATTACTTTCGAATTCATCAGAGCTCATTAACCTCTTTGTCAGAAAATTCTAAACGAAAAAACAAAAATAGAGAGACAAGTTCTCCATCATGACAGGTTAAATATTAACCTGTCACTAGGCATTAACATTTTGAAATGAATTAATGAGTATGAAGGTGAAGATGTTTGACTTGTTTTCGCAATTGTTGAACTTCATCAAGTAAATCCATCATCATTGCAACGGCAGATAAACTGGCTTCAAAGTCACGTTGTAAACGATAGGCACGACGTGCGCGTGAGATGTCTTCTCCAAAAAATTGATGAATACGGTCTTCAGGACGTGCAGGTAAAATTTCATATTCAAGCAATTGCAAAATCCAATCCGGACTTTGACCGCATGCCTCAGCAAAGTGCTTGAGATCTAGATTTAGGTTTTCATCCACGATTTCTGCATCATGGAAACCGTCATAGACAATTTCACGATATTGAATAGTTGTCATGATTGCTCTCCTTTAGCAAGGCTATGTTGGTATCTATAAAATTATGAACGGGGATTAAAGTCAGTAAAAGCATCAGCAAATTGTTGATAGGCTTTTTGCTGTGTTTCGGTGGTTGCTTTGGGATAAACAATATTGATCACCAAATAAAGATGACCTGGAGTTTTATGCGGTATCCCTTTGTCTTTTAAACGGAGTTGCTGATTGGGTTTGGCATTTTGTGGCACAGTAACTTTTACTTTACCAGCTGGGGTATCAATTTCAATACTTTGACCAAGTGCTGCTTCCCAAGGTGTAACATCAACTGTGTAATAGACATCAGCACCTTCAACACGGATACGGTCAGTGTCTTGGTATTGGATCTCAATATAAAGATCGCCATTTTCACCACCGTTAATTCCAGCTTGCCCTTGTTTTGCAAGACGGATTTGCTGGCCTTCTTTCATGCCTTTCGGGATTTTAACTTGGAGGGTTTTCCGTTGTACCTCGGGTTCACCATAGGCATTATAGGTTGGGATCTGTAAGGTGATACTCTGAGTCGCGCCTTCATAACCAATGCTTACAGGAATTTCAATACTGGCATGTTGATCTTCACCCTTATAGCTGCGCTGTTGCTGAGAGCCGCGTTGCCCAAAATCTTGTTGATGTCCACCGCCAAAACCGCCACCGAAACGTCCAAATAGATCTTCAAAACCACTAAAATCTTGTCCACCACTGTTACTGTACGAACGATGGAATTGGCTACCATCAAAACCACTTTGACCTGTAGATTGCCCTCCAAACCCACCTGTATTGGCATAAGGATTGTCGAGTTCAAAATCGTATTGCTTTTTCTTTTCTTCATTACTTAAGGTGTCGTAGGCGACATTGATAGTCTGCATTTTTGCTTCAGCATCGGTTTCTTTACTCACGTCGGGATGATATTTACGTGCGAGTTTTCGATAAGCTTTCTTAATTTCGTCTGGTGTTGCATTTCTAGAAACACCCAAATCTTCATAATAATTTTTTGCCATACTTAAGGTCATTATTTTGTTTAACTTTATTCTAGTTTTATGCCTTTTTGGCTACAGATGGAAGAGCAACTTAGTGTGGTTATTGTTTCAAAACTTATCTAGCGCAAAAGCCCGCTTATGCTGATAAAGGTGGTGTTTCATGTTCTATGGGCTTTGTGTGCTCGGGTTGGTGCTTTGGTTAAGTAAATGACAATTCCAAATAGCTATTCAACCTTTTAATTTATAACACTTGCTGATTATGCTTTGAATTTTAATTGAAAAAAAAAGAGCAAACTGAATTTGCTCTTTTCTTGGTAAAAGTCGATAGTTAAATTTTTGCAAATTTAAACCATTCAGATCTTAATAGATTAACTCAAATGCTCACCAAACAGATTTAAAGCTTCTTTTGCAGTGAACTGATATTTTTTATTGCAAAATTGGCAATCCATTTCAATTGGATTTTGAATTTCTAGGGTTTCTTTGACCGCATCTAGACCAATCTGGATTAATGCATTTTTGCATTTATCGCGTGAACAGGTGCAATTGAATTGAAGCTGTTCAACGTCTGGCAGACGAACTTCTTCTTCATTGTATAAACGGTAAAGAATTTCTTGTGCGGTTAAATCCGTCAATTCTTCAGGCTTTAAGGTCTGCGTCAACATAATCAAACGTGGCCATAAATCTTCATCTACACGTTGTTGTTCTTCTTCATTATTACGAGGTAATAACTGAATCAGTAAGCCGCCTGCATTGTGATGGGTGCTTGCCAAGACAATACGTGTTGGAATTTGTGCAGAAAGGTCATAATACTGCATTAAACAAGCCGCAAGCGTTGGTTGATCAAGTGGCACAATCCCTTGATAACGCTCACCAAATTCAGGTTCAATATTGATAAATAAAACAGGTTGTTGCAACGTGCTGAGCACAGTACTGCTGTCTTCACTCAACATAAAATGCGGATCTTCTTCATAGTCTGCAAGTGCACGTACATCACCTAAATGGTTGCATTCAGCCATCGCCCATTTGAATGTACCTTGTGCTTGAATTTGTAAGCTAATACGTCCTTTAATTTTTAATGTGCTTGCAAGTAATGCTGTTGCACTCAACATTTCACCCAATAAAATGCGCACAGCAGGCGCATAATTACGCTGCGATAGAATCGTTTGTAGTGCTGTATCTAAATGTACAATTTCACCACGTACAGGGCTATCTTCAATATAAAAACGTTGACGTAAATCAGACATAAAATTCTCCAAATCCCTGTTTAGATGGTGGCGATATTATAAATCACAAGTTTATTTCACCTGAAAAACGGTGCATCTTAAAGTTAATTTTCGTCATCACGCATAATATTAATACGATCATGCTTGGCATGTGTGGTTTGAGCTTTTGCTGTGGGTCTTTCTAAGCCTGATTCATCCAAATCTGGAACATCTTTGTATTGCTCAGGATTGTGGTTTTCAACTTGCGCATCGCTTTCAAACAGGTGCTCAAGCTCCGAAATAAAGTCCCGATAGCTTTCAAAAAGCTTTTGCTCATCGGTATAAATACGCTGTTGACGTGTTAACAGTTCTTCATCGTAGTTTCTAAATAGCTCAACACTATCATAAGCCTCTTGTTTACTCATGCCCAGTTCACACAATGCTCGATAACCCATCCCCAATGAAGTCAAATAGGTTTCACGCCAAATATGTTTAACTCCGACATCACGCAGGAGGTGCATGTGATAACGATCTCGTGCTCGAACCAATAAGGTAAGGTTTGGATAATTGAGCAAAATATGTCGCGCAACATTCATTGAATCTTCAACATTATCAATTGCCAATACAAAAACCTTGGCCTGCTCAATTCCGGCTGCACGGAGTAAATCGGGTTGAGTCACATCGCCATAATACAAAGTACCACCATAGCGTCGAACAAAATCAATTTTTTGTAAATTATTATCAATGGCGGTAAAGGTAAAATGACGGATACGCGCCAAACGAGCAACAATTTGCCCTACACGACCAAAACCAGCAACAATAAGAGCAGGGTGTTCGTTGGGAATCTCATCATATTTGGGCGCACTGTCTTTATTAATCAAGGGCAATACTTGTGTACTTACCAGCCAAAAGAAGATGGGGGTCAGTACCATGGATAAGGTCACAATTAAGGTGATGGGCTCCATGATTGCTTCAGCCAGTACTTTTTCGCTTTTTGCCACGTTTAATACCACAAAGGCAAATTCACCCCCTTGGGCTAAACAGGTTGCGACCATTAAACTGTTGGTCCAACTCATTTTTTTATAACGTGCAATGGCTGCCATCACGATCATTTTGATCAGAATTAAACCGACTGCGCCACCAATAATCAGTAATGGCATATCTGCAATTAACGAGATTTGTGTGGTCATTCCCACCGTCATAAAGAATAAACCGAGCAATAAACCTTTAAAGGGCGCAATACTGGCTTCAAGTTCATGACGGAATTCAGAGTCAGCCAGAAGCACACCTGTTAAAAAAGCGCCTAAGGTTGTGCTGATCCCGAGTGTATCCATCAACAACACCACACCTAGCACGATAAATAAGCCAACGGCTGTGATCAGTTCTGTTGCACCGCTTTTTGCCACAAAGCGGAAAAATGGTCGCATCACATAACGACTAAACAGAAATAAACCCGTGAACGTGGCGATAATCGCAGCAAAGTAAGCAACGCCATGATGACTTGATTCGCTGCCTGCTAAGAGTGGGATGATGGCAAGTAAGGGAATCGCAGCAATATCCTGAAACAGTAAAATCGAAAAGGATTGTTGACCGTGTGTAGTATTGAGTTGTTGTTTTTCTTCTAAAAGCTGTAAAACAAAGGCAGTTGAAGAAAGTGCTAAGGCAAAACCAATCACAAAACTTGCAGGGAGTGATTGTTGAAAGATTAAATAGATGGTTCCCATCAGCACCAAACCAGTAACCCCGACCTGTAAACTTCCCATCACAAAAATGGATTGGCGCATTTCCCATAAACGCTGTGGGCGAAGTTCTAAACCAATCAGGAACATCAGTAAAATCACCCCAAATTCTGCAAGGTGCATGATTTCCTCTGGATCATTGGCGATGTTAAACGCGCTTGGACCTAGAAGTATTCCTGTAAATAAATAACCCAGTACGGTGGCAATACCGAGTTTTTTCCCTAGAGGAACCAGAATTAATGCTGCACCAAGGAAGATGGTGATTTGGAGTAACAGTGACATTCACTTGCCTTAAGTTTTTTTCTTTCTTTAGAAATTGTAGCGTGATTTTGTGATTGACTTGGAGATATTTATTGAGAAATTGTCTTTTTACCCAATAAAAATTTAAAAGTGATTAGAAAGGTAGGGGAGTGGTTCTATAGTCTCACTTAACGATGAGATGCTTATCGCCATGTAGTAGCTACATTGCGCATAGCTAAACGATGCAAAATGCAGAAGCGGTTTAAGTGAGACTCGGTTCATTCTCTCGATTTGTATAGCAATAAGCTAAATTAAGACTTTAACTCAACTCTTGCGGATCAACATCTATGGTGACTTTCATCGTAGAGGGTTTGCTATGTAACAGCTGTTGCCACCATTGGCGAATATAAAAATGCATTTTTGCCCGATCTTGAGAAAGCAAAACCACATGGGCTTGGTAACGCCCTGCCTTGCGTTCCATAGGTGCTGGAATCGGTCCCCAAATATCAATTAAATTCTCTTCGGCAGTTTGTCTAAGGAGCTGCGTCATTTCAGTCAGAAACTTTAAATTTTCTTCCTGATGCTTTGAATCACAGCGGATCAAAGCTGTATAACGAAAGGGTGGAAGCAGTGCGGCTTGGCGATCTTTTAAGGTTTGTTTAGCAAAGGTCCGATAGTCATTATGAATCAAGGTGTTCAATAACGGATGATCAGGTCTTAGGGTTTGTAAATAGACTTCCCCCTTCATTTCACCACGACCCGCACGGCCTGCAACTTGAATAATCAATTGCGCAGTACGTTCTGTAGCACGGAAATCCACACTCAACAAACCTGCATCGATATCCAAAATTGCCACTAAGGTGACATAAGGAAAGTGATGTCCTTTTGCCAGCATTTGAGTGCCAAGTAAAATGGTCGGTTCACTTTTCTGGATTTGATCATAAATCTTTTGCCAACTGCCAACCCGACTGGTTGAGTCACGGTCTACGCGCAAGACGGGGAAGTGAGGGAACAACTCATTCAAAGTTTCTTCAACTTTGGCGGTTCCCATGCCGATTGGCTTTAATTGTTGTTGATTGCATTGAGGGCAAGCATCAGGCATACGATTAATCGTGCCACAATGGTGACAATGTAAATGCTGATAAGGCTTTAAATGCAGGGTAAAGTGAGCATCACAGTTGGGGCAATTGGCCTGCCAACCACAGCTTTCACAGATAAGCACAGGGGCATAACCGCGGCGATTTAAAAAAATAAGAACTTGTTCTTTTTTCTCTAAACGTTTTTTGATTTCAGCAATCAAAACATCACTTAAGCCATGCTGTTTTTTTGCCACTTTTAAATCAATCAAATGCATTTTCGGCATGATTGCGGCACCAGCACGTTGATTTAACTCAATCCGTGTTAGCTTTTCTTGGCGAGCAAGATAATAACTGTCGATACTTGGCGTGGCCGAACCTAAGATAATGGGGCAATTTTCTAAATGTGCACGATACATGGCCACATCGCGAGCATGATAGCGAAAGCCTTCTTGTTGTTTAAAAGAAAGATCATGCTCTTCATCTAAAATAATCAAACCCAAATGCGGCAAAGGCGTATAAATTGCAGAACGTGTACCTAAAATAATAGAGGCTTTGCCCGTTTGCGCATGTTGCCATGCTTGTAAACGTTTAGTGTCATTTAACCCTGAGTGCAGTAAGGCAATATTGCAATGAAAACGTGATTGAAAACGGCTGATGGTTTGTGGGGTTAAGCCAATTTCAGGCACTAAGACCAAGACTTGTTTACCTTGTTTAAGTACTTCATGCATCACTTGCAAATAAACTTCGGTTTTACCACTCCCAGTTAAACCATCCAGTAGAAACGCTTGATATTTTTTCTGCGCTTTTAAAATCGCTTGAATAGCTTTCTTCTGATCGTCATTTGGCGTGAGTGGCATCTGTGCCAATTGCACAGGTTCTGGCGTGACATTTTGTGGTTCTAAATCACAACGAACAATGTCTTTTTTCTCAAGGACTTTGAGTGTGGCTGTTTCAACACCACTTAAATTAAGAATATTTTCCTGTGTCCCTTTCGGGTGTAGTTTTAAAATTTTATACGCTTCTTGTTGTTTTTCAGAACGCTTAACTTTGTCTTCGGCATGTAAGTCTAAAAGTTTCCAGATACGTGCCAATAAATTATAAGGTTTACCTTGGCGTAATAAGGTAGGTAACGCCGTTTGAATCACCTCGCCGATAGGAAATTGATAATATTGTGATGACCATGTCAATAAACTTAAAACTTTACTGTCTAGAATGGCCTGTTCATCTAACAGTTCAGTAATGGCTTTGAGTTTAAAATGGGAATCCACAGGTTCATCAATCGGTACTTTCTTGACAATAACACCAATCAGATTTTGTCTACCAAAAGACACTGCAACACGCGCACCGACTTCAGCTTGCGCATATTGTTCAGCGGTGACTTGGTAATCAAAGCAGTCATTCAAATAGACTGGAACAGCAACTTGAATACGATAAATCGTCTGTGGCGTAGCAAGGGTATTCGACATTTTTAATTTAGTGACTCATTAATTTAGTGAGGCTGTGATGAAATTGTTTCATGTCCAGATTCGGCTTGTGTTAGAGTGTAACAGTCATCTATAAACATGAATATGAATGATTTATAGGGTATGACGCAACAACGTAATCAAAAAATTTTGGAAAACTAGAGCATAATAATGCCAGCATATCAATTTACTGCAATTGATGCTTCAGGAAAGCAGCAAAAAGGCGTGTTAGAGGGAGATTCCGCACGCCAGATTCGACAACAACTACGGGACAAGGAATTGATTCCTGTCACGGTGGATGCTGTTGAACAAAAAGATAAAAATAAAAGTTCAGGATTTTTTCAACGTAAATTCTCGGCTTATGATCTGGCCTTAATGACACGTCAACTTTCTGTTTTAGTTGCTGCTGCAATTCCTTTAGAGGAAGCATTACGAGCAGTTGCCAAACAAAGTGAAAAAGTGCATGTACAAAATCTTTTACTTTCGGCACGTTCAAAAGTGCTTGAAGGGCACTCTTTAGCTCAAGCGATGCAACAAACAGGACGCTTTCCAGATTTGTATATTGCGACTGTTGCTGCGGGTGAACGTTCCGGACATTTAGATTTAATTTTAGATCAATTATCTGATTACACCGAAAACCGCTTTGCCATGCAAAAGAAAATTCAAGGTGCGATGATCTATCCAATCATCTTGATGTTTATGTCTTTTGCGATTGTGATGGGGTTGATGACGTATGTTGTTCCAGACATTGTTAAAACCTTTGACCAAAGTAAGCAAGCCTTGCCATGGATCACTGTGGCGTTAATGAAAGCCAGTGAGATTATTCGGCAGGCTTGGCCCTTTATGCTGGTGTTTAGTGTGGTTGGGATCTTTTTATTGATTCGGTTCCTACGAACTTCTGCTGGGCACTATGCTTTTGATCGTTTAACACTCAGATTGCCATTATTTGGTAAATTATCTCGTGGTATAAATGCAGCGCGTTTTGCCAGTACCTTATCTATTCTTACCCAATCAGGCGTGCCATTGGTCGATGCTTTGAAAATTGGAGCAGCGGTGAGTAGCAATTGGGTGATACGAGATGCAGTTAATATTGCAGCAGAGAAAGTCACAGAAGGTGGAAATCTTGCAACACAATTGGAGCGTTGTGGTTATTTCCCACCGATGATGGTACAAATGATTAAAAGCGGTGAAGCTTCGGGTGAGTTAGATCGAATGTTAAGCCGTGCATCAGATATGCAGGATCGAGAAGTATCCTCATTTATTTCAACATTATTGGCTTTACTGGAACCCTTAATGTTGGTGTTTATGGCTGGTATTGTTTTGGTTATTGTGATTGCAGTCATGTTGCCAATCGTCAATATGAACAATATGATTTAAGCCAATTATTTTTATAAAGAATATATAGAGAGTAAGCAGATGCAACGAAAGATGAATAGGACTCGTCAGTCAGGTTTTACCTTAATTGAAGTGATGGTCGTGATTGTTATTTTAGGCGTACTTGCAGCATTGATCGTACCCAATGTGATGGGACGTGGTGAAAAAGCCAAAGTTGACACCACTAAAATTGCATTAAAAGGTGTAGCGGGTGCTTTAGACCAGTATAAACTGGACAATGGGCGTTATCCGACAAGCCAAGAAGGTGGTTTAGACGCGCTTGTAAATCAACCTGCAACGGCTAAAAACTGGTTACCTGGTGGTTATGTTAAAGGTGGTTATCCGAAAGACAGTTGGGAAAATGATATTCAATATGTAATCCCAGGTTCTGAAGGTCGTAAATTTGATTTATATTCTTTTGGTGCCGATGGTAAACAAGGTGGTGAAGGAAATGATGCAGATATTTATTACCAACCTTAATTGAAGATTATTTATGGGATTAATCACTTCATTTAATCGAGTTAATAAATCTTGAGTGAAGTGATAATCTTTCTTGTTTGCTAAAGTTCATTTAATTTATTGAAATATAACAGCTATTTAAAATAACGATGTTTGAGAGTTATAATAAGAATTATTCCCATATTTAATAGTTACAAGAAAGTTAAATTGTGTATAAAAATAGACTTTTTATTTAATTAAAAGCTTGCATAATAGTTCTCAGGGCAATCTGAATTGCTTAGGAGGATGAGATGAAAGCATTATTATTACCAGATGAAATCAGCCAGTTTCATTGGACTATGCTCAAATCTGTTCTTTTAATTTTGAGCCTATTACCGATTAGCCAGTTTTTTCTCAATATTTGGCAAGTTGCCGATGCCAATAGCCAGATCATGATTGGTTTTATGGCGATTAGCGTATTTAGTGCATTATCTATTATTAGTTTTTATAATGCCTTAAATTTGACAGTATTTCAGTTAAAAACTGAATTCTCATCATTATTAGAACAATATTTAGTACGTTCATATCGTTATGTGCCAATGTTATTTTTAGCTGCAATGATGTCTTATTTGGTGACTCAACTTTAGTTGAAGTATCAAGAGAAACCGAGGGTATAATCCTCGGTTTTTTTTTGCACTACAATTTAATGACTCAGGTTTATTCAACTAAGTCGGCTGAACCAGGCTCATGGTGATTTTGCGCACAATCGGTAAGATAAACAGTAACACTGGAAAGGCAATCAGCCAAGAAATCCCCCAAGCTGAAAGCCATGTGTATAGCGAAAAATTCTCAAAACCCATGCTTCTGAATGTACTGATACATGAAACAATAAATGTCATGATAATGGACAGTAACAAAGGTAAAACAATCGCTGCATAGCGATTTGGAATCTTTTTAAAATTAAAATAAGACGATTTAGAATTTTGCATTTTTTACTCCGTAAACCAACAAACGCCAGTGCCGCATCAAAATATTAAAATCTTGATTTAAATAGCCCCAAGCCTTGTTGGAGATATGTTGGCACGTTGATTGACGTAAACGTTTACGGCTTTATGATCAGCGAAAATAATTTAGCATAAACTTGAAAAAAATATAATAAAAAATGCGCCGAAAATATTTTCAATTTCGTTTTGATAGGGCTTGGATTGAGTCTGGATTGAACATGATTGTCTTTTTAACAGGATCATTTGTCTGTTTTGTATAAGGTTGATCGCTTTAAATTTATCTAAAATGATTTTATCTCTTGAGATGAATTGATAAAAATACGAGGACTCAGCAATGCAACAAATAGAATGGAATGACTTTCTTAAGGTAGAGTTACGGATAGGAAAAATTATTCAAGCCGAAGTGTTTGAGAAAGCGCGTAACCCTGCTTATATTTTGCATGTTGATTTTGGCGAAGCACTCGGTGTAAAGAAATCGAGTGCGCAAATTACCAACCTGTATCAACCTGAAGATTTAATTGGGAAGCTTGTGGTTGCTGTTGTGAATTTTCCAAAAAAACAAATTGGACCAATTCAGTCAGAGTGTTTAGTGACGGGTTTCCATAATCAAGATGGGCATGTGACGTTGTGTGTGCCTGATGCAAATGTGCCATTGGGCACAAAGTTACTTTAATCATTGAATCAAGCGCTTTGTTGAGGTTGACCTCATCTCCTTAAACCAGAGATGAGGGATTCAAGCATTAACGTCTAGATTTAAAGCTAATATCGACTGCTTTAGGTCGATAGATCCAGCCTAAAATTAATAATAAGAGGGAGAGCAATAAAATAGGATAGTCACTAAAGCGGGTGTACCAAGTTTCACCTTGCATGGCAGGTAAATCACCACGAAGCACAGCTTTTTGATCTACAGGGGCTTGTTTTACAATATGTCCATTGTGGTCAATAAATGCTGTTACGCCTGTATTGGTAGCACGAATAAACCAACGTCCATTTTCCTTGGCACGCATTTGCACCATTTGAAGATGTTGTAATGGGCCTGCTGTACCGGTGAACCAAGCATCATTAGAAACAGTCACTAAAAAGTCACTATTAATCGCATTACGTCGAGTGAGATTCGGATAGGCCACTTCATAACAAATGGCTGCAGCTAAATCATGTCCTTTAATATTAAAAGGTTTCTGATTGGATGCACCTTGGGAAAATCCACTCATGGATGGATCATTTTGTAGCGCAGGTAACACCCAAGCCAATAATCCTGAAAGTGGAATATATTCACCAAAAGGCACCAGACGTTGTTTTTTATATAAGCCTGAAGAATCTGCGCCAGAAGCCATCATACTGTTGTAGTACATTGGATAGCCATTTTTCTGCGATTCTTTTAAGTCCCAATAAGGAATACCCGTTACCCATGCTGTGCCTGAACTTTTGGCTTGTTGATCCATCATATCCAAGAATTGTTGAATATCTGTTTGGAACAATGGAATCGAGGATTCTGGCCAAACAATCAGATCACGCCCCCATTCAGTACGGCTTAAATTGACGTAAATTTCTAAGGTTTTAACCTGATATTCAGTTAACCATTTTAAATCTTGCGGAATATTGCCTTGAATCAAAGAAACGGAGAGCGGCTTTTCTGCTTTCGGTTGTACGAAAGTGATAAACGATGCGCCCCATGCACCAAGGATTAAAATGATTGCAGGAAAGATCCAAAAGACTTTTCTATTTAAAATTTCAACCAATGCACAAGCAAGGATAATCACAACAAAAGATACTGCAAACACACCAAAGAGTGGAGCATAGCCATCTAAGAGTCGTTCAGTGAATGCGTAACCTGCAAATAACCATGGAAAACCAGTAAAGACCCAAGTCTTCGACCATTCAAAAATAACCCACAAAGGAGCGAAAGTTAATGGCGTTTCAGGAAAGAATCTACGATATACCCAAGTCTGAATCGCGGTAAAAAGCCCCATGACAATGGCCATGATGGCGATCATCAAGACACTTAATACAGCATTGGTATCTCCATACACATGAATCGATGTATAGAGCCAGAATGCGCCAACAAACCATAGGCCAAAGCCATAGCTTAAGCCAATCGCAAATGCTTGGCGTGGTGTACGGCCTTTTAAGCAAGCATATAGCAAGGCAGGCGATAAAATTGCCAACCACCACCAATAATAAGGCGCCAGTGCAAAACTGAACACTGCGCCTGACATTAACGAAATCAATAATGGGAAAATGAAGGGCAGCTGTTTTTGTTGTTGTGATGAATTTAACAGCTTGTCAAAGTATGCTCTCATTTATGTACAGCTCGAATCAGATGAATAGTGCGTGCATCTGCTTCAATAATTGTAAATTCCCAATCCTCAAGCTCAACCACTTGGCCTTGAAGATCACTCACTAGACCAATTTCTTGAAGCAGTAATCCGCCCATAGTCTCTACTTCATCGTCAGGAAATTCAGCATCTAAAACATTGTTAAAATGTTCGATTGGTGTAAGTGCTTGCACAATCCATGTATTGGCTGTGGTATGGGCTGTATCTGGAATGATAAATTGCGCTTCTTCGTCAACGTTATCATGTTCATCTTCAATTTCGCCGACAATCTCTTCTAGAATATCTTCTAAAGTGACCAGACCTGCTGTTGAACCATATTCATCAATTACAATGGCAATATGGGTTTGAGTGTTTTTTAACATTCTCAAAACTTGGTCGGAACGTGCACTTTCTGGAACAAATAATGGCTGACGCATTAATGCATGCACATCGACAACAGATGAACGATCAGTTAAAAAGGGTAAAAGATCTTTAGCAAGTAAAATACCCACCACGTTTTCAGGCTGATCAGAAGAGAAAACAGGGAAACGTGAATGTGCAGATTCAATAAGAATATCTAAAATATCAAGAAGTTGATCATCTTCTTGCAAACTGACCATCGCTGTGCGCGGAGTCATGACTTCACGGATTTTTGTTGCTGGAAGGTCTAATACGCCTTCTAACATTGCAACAGTATCGGGTTCTAAAAAACGACGTGAATCTTGTACTAATTTTAGCAGTTCATCACGGGTTTCTGGCGCTGTTCCTAACCATTTGCGTAAGCCACGCATTCCCCACGATGGGCCTGATTCCTCGTGCATGATCTTTCCTAAAGACGCTTAATATCTAGTAAATGTTTTTTTATCATACCGAAGAAAACACAGATGTCTATCTATTAAATAAGGTAAATAGATGAATGTATGTGTCATATTATAGATATATTGCAAGCCTTATTCATTATTTGAGTTTGTGTTAAAATTATTGATTGATTTCGCTTCTTTTTGAGAATAGATAATGTCTGAACCGATGCCTACAGCAAGCATTCAATTAAACACGCGTGGACTACGTTGTCCTGAGCCTGTAATGATGTTGCATCAAGCAATTCGTAAATCTAAATCAGGTGATGTGGTTGAAGTATTTGCAACTGATAATTCAACCTCTTGGGACATTCCTAAATTTTGTATGCATCTCGGTCATGAGCTGATTTTACAAGAAGAAGTACTTGATGATGCCGGAAACAAGGAATTTCACTATTTAGTGAAGAAAGGTTAAAAGATCATGGTGGGTGGAAATCAGTCTATGTCATATGTGATGATTTCCCTTTTATTAATTTAAGAATATTGAAATTTATTTAGCCTGTTTTAATGGCTAATAAATTTATGTTATATGTAATTTATTGAATTTTAATATTTATATTGTAGATATTAAATTGTTTTACAAAATTAAAAATGACAGAATTTTGACTTATGATTATAATCTAAACATATTTTTTAATAATAATTAACTCATTCAAATGAACAGCTTAGTAAATAGCATTTATAAAATATTGGATCAGCTTGGACTAAACGCACAAAAACGAGCTTTGCATATCCAATTTACAAATACAGACTTAAACAACCAAGTCTTCTTACAACGCATCGATGGACAACATGGTTTAAACCAAGGTGTGTCTGTTGAACTGATCTGCCTTGCCACTTCGGCTGTGATTCCACTTAAACAATTTATCGGTAGCCAAGTGGCCATTGATCAAGTCACAGATCATGGACAACTGTTTCGTAGCACAGGGGTGATTACTGAGGCCGCACAAGGGCAGAGTGATGGTGCACTAACGCTATATAAACTCAAACTCGAAGATGCCACTTCACTGTGGCATAAACGCCGTAACAGCCGAGTGTTTATGAATAAGTCGGTTGTTCAAGTCATAGAAACGTTGTTTAAAGAATGGCAAGACAAAAGCCCACTGTTTGCCTCCAGTCTAAGCCTCGATAAAAGTGGACTGAAAAAAGACTACGATATCCGTCCATTCATTATGCAGAGTAACGAAAGTGACTACGCATTTTTAACCCGCTTGATGCGCAGTGAAGGGATCAACTGGTTGATTGATGAAGCGCAATTGATTGTGCCTAGTTCTGCGACTCAAATTCAGCCACAAAAACTGCGCTTGGTGGATGACAATAGCGAATACAAATCGTTAGAACGAAGAAAGATCCGTTTCCATCGCAGCAGTGCCACAGAACAACAAGACAGCATCACCAGCTTTATCGGACAACGCAGCTTACAACCCACCGCTGTCCACGTACAACGCTGGCAAGCAGATGTGTTAGAGCAAGAACAAGGTGCAGGCAGTGTCCAAAGCAAACACCAGCACAGTCAAAACCAACACAATGCCAGTCTTGGTTTAGAACAAGCTTGGCATATTAGCCCAGCTTGGATTCAAGACCTGAATGGTGAAGATCAAGCAACTGCTTCAAATAACAATCAAATTGAAAAGATCAACCAAAACCTCAGCCATTATTACGATGCTCAATCCAAACAATTCGTTGCTAACTCCACTGTACGTGATGCACAAGTGGGTTACTGGTTTGAGCTAAACGAACACCCAGAAATAGACCAACACAGTGGCTCAGACAAAGAGTTTCTGATTACGTCAAAGACATTCTATAACCAGAACAACTTACCCAAAGATCTGAATGAGCAAATCAATCGCTTGCTCGAACAAAGTAACTGGGTCAATTCAAATAAAGTAGACAACAACAGCGATGAACGTCAAGCCAATCAATTGGTGCTACAACGCCGTAATATCACCACTGTTCCTGAATACCACCCACTACAACACCGCCCTAGTACTCACCCACAACGTGCCAAAGTGGTTGGACCAAGTGGAGAAGAAATTCATGTCGATGAATGGGGACGCATTAAAGTTCGCTTCCTGTTTACCCGCAATGAAGATCATAGTCATGATGGTGGTGCAGGGAGCAATGACAACGACACCGATTCCGCTTGGGTGGATGTACTGACCCCGTGGGCAGGTGAAGGCTATGGTGCGCGGTTCTTACCGAGGATTGGTGAGATTGTGGTGATAGATTTCTTTGATGGCAATATCGATCGACCATTTGTGGTGGGGCGTATCCATGAAGCGCAACGAAGCCCAACTAAATTTGATGACAAAGGGCAATTGCCTGATACTAAAAAATTAGCAGGGATCAAAAGTCGAGAAGTTAAAGGCAGTGGCTATGGCCAACTGAGATTTGACGATACCACAGACCAAATTAGCAGCCAGCTACAAAGCAGTCACGGCACGAGTCAGCTTAACCTCGGTAATCTGAGTCATCCTAAAGAAACTGATACCAGTGAAGGACGAGGCCAAGGCTTTGAACTAAGAACAGACCAATGGGGAGCAGTGCGTGCAGGACAGGGGCTACTACTGAGTACCTATGCTCAAGACTCAGCTTCAGGTAATCATCTTGATGCAACAGCCGCGAAAAGTCAGTTAGAAAGCAGTCTAAATAATTCTAAAGCCTTAAGTGAAGTTGCCAAGAATCAGCAAACTGACCCTTTAGAAAATTTAGATCATTTAAAATCGTTTATTTCTTATTTGGAAAAAGGCGAATCCAGTGAAGCAAAAAATCAAGCCGATACCTTTAAGCAAGCCTTAATGCTATTGGCTTCACCTAATTCGGTTGCGCTTACTACTAATGAAGATCTACATCTTTCTGCCGATCGACAAATCTATGAAACTGCGGGCGATAGTATTCAATTGAGTACGCAAAAGAATTTAGTTGCACATGCACAATCAAAGATCAGTCTTTTTGCGGCACAAGAAGGGGCAAGATTATTTGCAGGGAAAGGTAAAGTTGAGATCCAAGCACAAGGCGATGGTGCGGATTTGATTGCGCGTAAAGGTATTCAAATTATTTCGACCGAAGACAAGATCGAGATTAAAGCGGATAAGAAAATTATTCTGATTGCAGATGGTTCGCAAGTTGAAATTAGTAGTGCAGGTGTTTTACCGACCACTGCGGGTAAGTTTGAGAGTAAGGCGGGGCAGCATAAGTTTTTGGGTGGTGGGAAAGTTATTAGTTCTAGCATCAGCTTACCTAAAATAGGTGAAAAAAATGCATATGATTTGAAAATGCTGGTGAAAGATAATGATGGAAATATTAAGACAAATATGAAGTATTACTTTTTCTTAGCGAATGGAAGTAAGGTAGAAGGTATAACAGATGATAATGGCTATACTAAAACAATAACAACAATTCAACCTGAAAAAGTGGATTTACATTTAATAAATGATGAGCTTATAAATATTGATGAGATAGATAATGGCTAATTACGATTTTTATCCATATGTTTCTTTGGAATCTAATGTTGATATTAATGATTTGAGATATTCATTGCGAGTTTATGATCCTGTTAAAAATATTAATTATTTAGACCAGAGTAATAATAAAATATCACCATATTCAAAAAATTTATTGATTAAGTCAACTAAGAATTTTAGAACTCACATTTTAAAAATAGTTGTCAATGATCCTGCTAAACTAAAAGAATGTATTTTAATTTTTGATTTATTTAGAATGTCTAAGAGTGGTGCTGAAGTTCATGTTATTAAAAGATATTTGAGTGCAAACAGAATTGAAGAGTTTAGTTCTCAAAATAGATATAATGTTAAATTAGATATTGTTAAATATAAAGAAACAAACAATGTTACGAAACAGACACAACCTAATAATCCAAATATTGTGGAAGTGAATCTACCATCGAATAGGGTTTTTATTGAAGAAAAATACCCTCCCGGTAATTCAAATGATCCTTTTACTAAAGAACGTGTTGAGACTAGTTTATATAGTAGAATTAAAGATCCATACCCAAATCAACGTAGTACATATTTGTGCGGGCCAGCTGCGTTCTTTTATTGCGTTTTAAATAGCAATAAGAAAATATATGCTAAAATAGTAAAAGAGTTATGGGAGAAGGGAGAGGTAAAGGTTAATAATCTTAATATAAAACCTTCTTTAGATGGTGCTAGAAAAGTGAATGGTTTCTATAAGGAGAATAAAGGTGTTAATAATAAAATAACATTAAATCCAAGAATTTCACCAGTAGATTGGATAACAATGGGGAGTTTAAGAGATTCAGAGAATTCAGTTTTTGATTATAATACAGCAGAAAGTCAGAATATTGTAGGTGATAGTTTTAATGGTTTTACGGCATTTACTCTACCGTCAGATATGGAGCGTTGGTTAAAGAATATTGGTTATAAAATAGTATATACTGAAAGAAATTACAGTAGCCGTGTTGATAGCTTAATAAAAGCAAATGCATTTTCGATGCAAAATCATTATTTGATAGCATTAACAATGGGTGCTATTGTAGAAGGGCAGCCAGAAATTCCTCGATTTAGCAAACTTAAAGTTAGAGGTCCTTCACATTGGATTGTATTTACAGATAATATTAAAACAAAAAAAGGACAATTGATTACTTCCTCAACTCAACATAGTGAAATAGTATCAGCTTATTGTGCAACTTGGGGAAGTAATCAAAAAATTAAAGATCAAGAACTGAGTTTTTTTTCTAGTAATTTATATTGGTTTATTGTTGTTGAAAAGACATTGAATTAGGGAATTTATGAAAAATATATATTTACTTTTATTGTCAGCTTTTTTTATATTAGGCTGTAGTAATACTCCGACTATAACACCTGATAATTTGCCAAAAGCTTCAGTAGGAAAACCTTATAACGTTAAAATTGAAATTGAGAAAGTTATATTGGTTGATGACTTATTTGTTGATAGCAATATCACTAATGATTCTGGTTTGGTTTTAAATACTGGTGTTGGAGAGCCTCCTTATAGTGATAATACAATTGAAGTTAAAGGGACCCCCATTAAAAATGGAAAATATGAAATTATATTAGAGGGGCAGACTAGAAATGCATATGGTGGTAATATTAATTTTAGAAAAAAATATGATTTGATTGTTTTGCAGTAAATAAAATTAAGTGGGTTTTTAAAGTAATGTATTTTTGTTTAAATAATCTTAATATGGTTGTTTAAATCAAGTCACTATCAATTATTGGATAAAGGGAAACATGTTTAAGTATATAATTGATTTATATGGTTTTTCTAAAGCCAAGTTATTCAATTGGTGAAGATAAAGCCGTCATGTGTATTCATTAATATTTTTTAGTATGCTATATGAAAATTCTATGGTTGTATTGAAAATAATTTAGTTGTATTAGTAAGGTTGAAATAACTGAAAATCTAATAATTAAAGTCGAGATACAGGATGATTTTAAAGAAAATTATTCGAGTTTTGGTAATCACATTGTTATCGAGTTTAGCCGCTTGTAATTCGTCATCTGAGATGACGAGTAAGCATGAACAAGAAATGAATGAATCTGATTATATTATTAGTGTTGTGGCTGGCGACCCTAGTGAAAATTTAATTAATAGTAATACTAAGTTTTTTTCACAATATAGTTCAGGTGCAAGTGTTGGATTTATACGACCAAACTTAAATGTAAATGAAGAAAGTAAACTGAGATTAAATTTAAAAGATAGATATGATCACACAGTTTTAGTTTTTAATAATTTAGAAAATTTGGTTTTTGTCTCAGATGCTAACTATCTAAAACAAGGCGTTACAGATATAGGTTTTGATATTAGTAATATAAAATCTAAAAAACTTAATGAAAAAAATAACTATCTTGCTTATGAGGGAATTGTAAAGCAATTAAATAAAAATGGTTGGAAAGTCTTTTACTTCGAGTCTGAACCGAGAGTGTTTGGAAAACAATCATTTGAAGCCAATAATAAAATACCTAACTATCAGGGGAGTTTGGATGGGTTTTATTTGGATAGTGAGGAAAAATGGGAGAAATATTCGAGTGCGTTAAAACGCCAGTCTCTTAGATTTTATAAAAATAATGTCATATTAACGATAAATTTTCGCGAATCTATTGATGAAGTAAAAATTCACTTGGATTTTATTACTTTTTTTTCTCACTATTTTTATCAATATGATGAGAAAATTAGAGATAAAGATTGGAAAGTGTTATTGAGTAAAGATTTAAATAAGTGGGAAAGTGAGAGACAAAGGACAGAAGTTAAAATGGAAAAACTAGGTTATGATATTAAAAAAGAATATCACAACCCAAATGTTTGGGATTTTTTAAAATAGAAAGACATAGATATAAATCATCGTTTTAATAATCTACATCTATGTAAGCAAACTTAAAAAACTATTAGGTTTGGCATCGCTCTAACGATATGTAAATAAATAAACCCGCCGAAGCGGGTTTATTTATTTACATATTCGGGTAGTTTGGACCACCGCCACCCTCAGGTGTTACCCACGTGATATTCTGAGATGGATCTTTGATATCACAAGTCTTACAGTGAACACAGTTCGCAGCATTAATCTGGAAGCGCTTAGAACCATCATCATTTTCCATAATCTCGTAAACACCAGCAGGGCAGTAGCGTTGAGCTGGCTCATCCCATTTTGGTAAGTTGACATTGACTGGAATTGAAGCATCGGTCAGCTTTAAGTGAGCTGGCTGATTCTCTTCATGTACGGTATTGGATACAAATACAGAAGATAAACGGTCAAAGGTTAATTTACCGTCTGGCTTTGGATAAGTTGGTTTAAATGTCGCAGCATCTACAGTTTTTAATGCACTAAAGTCAGGTGCAAGGTCATGTAGGGTAAATGGCACTTTAAAGATATTTTGATCGATAAAGTTAAATGCACCACCCATCCATAAACCGAATTTATGCATTGCTGGACCAAAGTTACGTGAACGATGTAACTCTTCTTTTAACCAGCTGTTGTTGAATTTGTCAGTATAGGCAGTCAATTCTTTAGCAAAGAAGTCTTCGCCTTCAGCGACACGCGCCACTGCTAAATCGCCACCTTTCTCATGACCGGCTTGGATTGCTTCAAATACAGCTTCACCGCACAACATACCCGATTTCATCGCAGTATGAGAGCCTTTGATTTTAGCAAAGTTTAAGAAACCAGCATCATCACCAATTAAGCAACCGCCAGGGAAGGTCAGTTTAGGTAGAGAGTTTAGACCGCCTTTAACAACTGCACGTGCGCCATAAGAAATACGCTTACCGCCTTCAAGATATTGCTTGATCAGTGGATGCGTTTTCCAACGTTGCATTTCAGCAAAAGGATACATGTGTGGATTTTCATAAGATAAATCGACAATCATACCCAAGGTTACTTGGTTGTTTTCAGCGTGATATAACCACCAGCCACCTGAAGAACCTGTTTCTGCCAAAGGCCAGCCTGAACCATGCATCACTAAACCTGGTTTATGTTTTGCAGGGTCGATTTCCCAAAGCTCTTTTATCCCGATACCGTAATGTTGCGGATCAGCATCTTGATCTAAGTTGTATTTTGCAATCAGACGTTTACCGTGGTGTCCACGGCAACCTTCTGCAAAAATTGTGTATTTTGCATGAAGCTCGTAACCAGGGGTAAAGTTATGAGTAGGTTCACCATCTTTACCAATACCCATATCACCAGTTTGGATGCCTTTTACAGAACCATCTTCATGATAAAGGATTTCTGAGGCAGCAAAGCCAGGGAAGATAGAAACTTCTAACTCTTCCGCTTTTTGACCTAACCAACGAACCACATTACCCAATGAAATAACATAGTTACCATCATTGTGCATGGTTTTAGGAACCATCCAATGCGGTGCTTCTTGTGACTTTTCAGCAGACATGAGGAAATAAGTTTTGTCCTCTGTCACAGGTACATTTAAAGGTGCACCTTGTTCTTTCCAGTCAGGGAAAAGTTCATTGATTGCACGAGGTTCAAGTACAGCACCAGAAAGGATATGCGCACCAACTTCAGAGCCTTTTTCAACCACACAGACGGAAAGGTCTGGAAGATTGTTTTCAAGAGCTAATTGACGAATTTTAATCGCAGCAGAAAGACCCGCAGGGCCTGCGCCTACGATCACTACGTCAAACTCCATCGATTCGCGTTCGATGTGTTCCATGTAGGACTCCTCATATTTCTAAGGGTGGCAACCGTGAGCATTTATTGGGAATTAATAAATCGGTGCTGCCATGAGTGTTCTAAAAATTCCGTGATACGAATTAACGCTCGTACCAATAATATATTTTGCGCTAGTATAGTTAGAAACCCTAATCTAGCCAATTGGCTGAGTCGTATTATTTTTAAGTCAGCAAGGCATAAACCATGGTAAATCAAAATAATTCAACATCAGCGGCTCAAAATCAGCCAGATTCTGATAATAAAAACTTAATGAGCATTGCACAATACTTAAAAGATGTACAGGCGGGTCACAAAAGGTCAATACCCCCTTTAGAGCAGTGGCAGCCAAAGCATTGTGGCAAAATGGATTTGACAGTAAAAGCCAATGGAGAATGGTGGCACGAAGGTCAATTGATCAAACGCCAAGCGCTTTTAGACCTGTTTACAAAAGTACTTTGGAAAGAAGACGGGAAGTTCTATTTAAAAACCCCAGTTGAACAGATTGAAATTCAAGTTGAGGATGAACCTTTATTGGTCAATCAAGTTGATCAGATAAATCTCGATGGACAGGTCTATCTACAAGTTACCACCACCAATCAAGACATTACACTGATTGATCCAGAACACCCTATTTTTATGCGTGAATATCAAGGTGAGTTAAGACCTTATGTACATATTCGTTTTGGGATAAATGCCTTGATTCAACGTTCTGCTTTTTTCCATCTGATTGAATATGGGAAATTGCTTGAAAATGAACAAGGAGATACCATTTTATCTTTAGAAAGTGGTGATTTTCACTTGCAATTAGGGACTTGAGGTTTAATCTTATTAATTATTTTTACCGTATGCCAATAGTGGATCAAATGAGCGCGATTCTTCCTCTCTCTCCTCTAGAAAATCCAATGCCAAAAGCCTTGGCAGATGCCCCGATTGGTATTTTTGATTCAGGTATCGGTGGGCTTTCTATTGCACAGGAAATTGCCAATTATTTGCCAAATGAACGTATTGTTTATTATGCCGATACTGCACATGTCCCTTATGGCCCCCGTACGGATCAAAATATCCGTGAATTAACTGCACAAGCAATTGAATGGTTATATCGTCAAGGTTGTAAAATCGCAGTTGTAGCATGTAATACCGCTTCAGCATTTAGTCTGGATTATTTACGTGATCATTATGGTGAAAACTTTCCTATTGTTGGACTGGTGCCTGCTTTAAAACCAGCAGTGCTACAAACCCAGTCTAAAGTGGTTTCAGTTTTGGCTACACCTGCCACTTTTCGTGGAAAATTGATCAAAGATGTGATGCAGCGTTTTGCAGAACCTGCCAATGTTGAAGTACTGACGATTACCAATCTTGAACTGGTTCCCTTGATTGAATCTGGACGTTATAACAGTTTGGAATGCAAACATAGCCTGCAAAAGGTTTTAGATCCAGTCATTGCCAAAGGTTCAGATTATTTGGTGTTGGGCTGCACCCATTACCCTTATTTAAAACAGAGTATTCAAGAATTATACGGTCCACAGCTTAACTTAATTGATTCTGGATTAGCGGTTGCACGACAAACGGCGCGTATATTGTTAAAAAATGAGTTAATATCAAGCAACTTGCAAGAAAAAGGGGTGCGTTTACAATGTTTTGTGAGTGGGGGAAATGCAAAAGAATTAGAAAATGTCATCAAACATCTAATACAACCAAAAATTACATGGTCTGTAGAAAATATTGTTGAAAAACTCGGCTAATTCTTTCAATATTGAACAGATTTAATATATTTTCATAAGTGTAGGGCATATCAAACTTAAAGCTCATGGATGGATTTAAGTAGGGTGTGACAAGAATGGGTTAACCTATGCTCGATAAACGGTATCAAGTTTTTATTACAACATCTGGCAAAGAAATGCAGCCAGAACGGATGGTCGTGTCACAAACCCTTATAGGGATGGGGTTTTTTTCTTGGGGATTAGAACAACGGACACCATTAAGTACCGCATTTGCACGTCGTCAGATAGATGACTGTGATTACGTTTTATTGTTGTTGGGGAGTCAATATGGTGAGCAATCTGTTTCAGGGGTGAGTTATCTACATCTTGAATATATTTATGCGGTGACCAAACAGAAACCAATTATTGTATTTATGCATGAGAGTCCTGAATTTCGCGAACCGCATTTAAAAGAAGAAAGTACGCTGCTAAAAGAAAAGTTTAATGAATTTAGACATCAACTACAAAAAGAAGTTGAGCAAGTCGTTACTTATCGAACTTTACGAGATTTAGAACTTGCGGTACGTTCATATATGCCACAAATGCTAGAGCGCTATCCTGTTGTAGGATGGGTAAGACCTCAGAATATTCAAGTCTTACAAGATGAGATTGATCGTTTAAAAGCAAAGTTGGCGCATGTTTCCGTAGAGCAAGGGAAAAAAGAAGCAGATCCATTTTTAACTTTACCCAAAGTTTCATTGCATGAAGTGTTTAATTTTGATTATCGAATGCATGCCTATCAAGATGGTAATTTTAAAGAGTTATCGCCAGTGCGTGAGATGACTTGGGCAGAGCTGTTAAAAATTTTATCGCTTGAATTTAGACAACCGACGTCTGAGGATTTTTTCTCTAAAGTCTTAAACGAATATTTGAATAATACGGGTTTAACCGACGCACAAGTGGTGATGCCACGTGCCCATGCTGTGTCTAGAGCGCAGATTAATGTGCGTTCCTTGCATACGATTAAGCAGCAAGTCCGTCAAAATGAATGGATCATCCCTGTGGGGCGTGATGATCGTCAGCGTATGCTATGGCAGATGACGGATAAATGCGTGAAACTGCTTGAAAGTTCACAACGTATTAGCAGTCGTTCGTCAATTTTTTAAATCAAATAAATTGAGTGAGTTAAGATAAAAAATTTTGTTTAGATAAAGACTCTGTTAAGCTGATCATTCGAGATAAACTATTCTGTAAATCGGGTGAAAATGTCTTTATCTAAACCTAAAGTCCTGATTATTATTGCTAATTTAGGGACACCAGATGCGCCTACAGCTCCAGCTGTTCGGGCTTTTTTAAAGCAGTTTTTATCAGATCAGCGTGTCATCGAAATTCCCAAAATTTTATGGGCAATTATTTTAAATGCATTTGTTCTGCCTTTTCGACCAAAGCGTGTTGCCGAAGCTTATGCACAAGTCTGGTCAAATGATTCACCGATGCGTGAAATTCTATTTGAACAAGTTAAATCTCTACAAGAAAAATTAATAAGTACGAATGCTGATTTAGATTTAGATATTGTGCCAGCGATGACCTATGGGCGACCGGGTATCGATGCTGTATTGAATGATGCGAAAACCAAGCATTATGACCATATTATTCTTTTCCCGCTTTTTCCACAGTATTCGGCGACATCAACAGCCCCTTTATATGATGCTGTTGCACAATGGTTGTTAAAGCAACGCAATATTCCGGGTTTAAGTTTTATTCGAGATTATTATCAACACCCACTTTATATTCAGGCGCTAGCCAACAGTGTGCGTGATTATCAGCAGCAATATGGACCAGCCGCTAAACTGTTGATGTCTTTTCACGGGATCCCGCAGCCTTATGCCGATAAAGGTGATCCTTATGCAGAGCGTTGTCGTATCACTGCACTTAAGGTGGCTCAGGCGTTGAATTTAAAAGACGACCAATGGGCGATCAGTTTCCAATCCCGTTTTGGCAAACAAGAATGGGTAAAACCGTATACCGACCAGCTCTTGCAAGAGTGGGCAGCGCAAGGCGTTGAATCTGTTCAAGTACTGAGCCCTGCATTTTCGGCAGATTGTTTAGAAACCTTGGAAGAGCTGGCGATTCAAAATGCTGAATTGTTTTTACAGGCAGGTGGTCAACACTATGCTTACATTCCGGCATTAAATAGCCGTGCGGATCATATTGACTTATTTGAGCAACTTTTACAGACTCAATTGAATACACTCAAGTTTCATTTAAAGGTATAGGGTTTTTTAGGAAAATTATCATGTTACAAGTCAAGATTGTACCCGTTACTGCATTCGCCCAAAATTGTTCTATTGTTTGGGATTCTGAAACCAAAGAAGCGGTATTGATTGATGCTGGTGGTGAGCCTGAGAAATTAAAACAAGAAGTTGAAGCATTAGGACTGACAGTCAAAGCATTATGGTTAACACATGGTCATTTGGATCATGCAGGTGCGGTAGGTGCATTGGTCAAAGAATGGAATGTGCCTGTGATTGGTCCGCATAAAGAAGACCAGTTTTGGTTGGAAATGATTCAAGACGTATCTGCCCGTTATGGATTTCCAATTCCTGAGCCTGTTCATGTCAATCAATGGTTAGAGGGGGGCGAAAAGCTAAGCTTAGGGGATGAAGAGTTTGAAGTGCGTTTTGCACCAGGACATACACCAGGCCACGTCATTTTTTACAATGCCAAATATGGTGTGCTTTGGACAGGAGATGTACTGTTTAAAGGTTCAATCGGTCGTACTGACTTTCCAAAAGGCAACCATCAACAGCTCTTAGATTCAATTCAGCGTGAATGTTTTACCCTGCCTGATGAAACTCAATTTATTTCAGGGCATGGTCCGATGAGTACCATTGGTTTTGAAAAGCAACACAATCCTTTTGTGGCAAGTAAAGCGGGTTAAGTATTCACTGTCTGGCTTTATAGTAAAAATAAGAAATGAGAAATGGTGAAGTAATCAATGTTTTACTCACCATTTTTGTTTTAAATGTATATTTTATTAATGATTCAACATTTAGTAAGAATCTGTAATAGTAACGTGAATGATCTGAGTGAAAACAGACCATAGAACGATGTTGTTTATTCTCATTTTTAAATAACTCCTGCAAAAGTCATTCATCTCATCATTGAAATAATGTTGGTGGAGAATGAGAAAATTAAAATTAGGCTTCTTTCATAAGTCCTTTTTTAAACTATAAATCAATATAAAATCCCCCTCATCCTAGCTTTTTTCAAAGGAAGAAGGAACTTTCAATACCCATATAATTCGCTCAACATGATCGTTTTTTGATTTATGAAAGAGATCTATTAAATAGTTTAATAATATTGTTAAATTGATTTAAATCATTTTACTTTACCATTTCCAATTTGATTAATAAGATGACTATTGCAAATAGAATTCCAATCTCGATAAGCGAAAAATCGAGAGCATATATTCCAATAAAAGTAAAAAAAGCGCATAAAATTGCAAGGATGGTGACAAAAAATTTTAAGCCTATAGGCACCTTAATACTCCAAGTTTCATTATAAATTGAAACTAATCAAATTTTTATATATAAAGTGTGAAGTGAAACATGCAGTATCATATCGCTATACAGATTAAAAAATAAATAGTTATTGTGAAGTTTAAGTATATTTTTATTTCATTATTTCTAATAAAACGTGTGCTGAGTCAGTGTAGTGTGTATATAAACTTGGTACGCAGCTTAAGAATCTTCTGCTTGAGGTGCGTCGTCTGTAGGTAGCGTATATTCATCATTGGCCCATGCGCCTAAATCAATCAGTTTGCAACGCTCAGAGCAAAATGGACGAGATTCATTACCTTCCCATGTAGAAGGCTCACCGCAGCGAGGGCAAGGAAAAGTTTTAGACATATGGAAATCCTCATTTAAAAAAAGCAAAAACCGTAAAGAGTTGTTAAACTTGTGAACGATTTCTTGTTAGTTTGATCTGATTATGTCGATTCGTCAATTTCAAGCACAGCGTATGCATGCTCCTCGTGATTTTCAATGTATTGAAAATAACCCAATTTGTGTAGAAATTGGGGCTGGAAAGGGCAAACATGCCTTGCTCTTTTCTGAACAGCACCCTGAACTGAAATTGATTGCGATAGAAAGAACCCGTGAAAAATATATTGCCATGCAAAAACAGCATCAGTTGGAAGCTCAAACAAATTTAACCCCTATTCATGCTGATGCATTACCGTGGGTGGTGCATGCACTTTATCCCAATCAGGTACAACAGTTTTTTATTCTATATCCAAATCCAGAACCGCATAATCCTGCGCAACGCTGGTTAAATATGCCTTTTTTTGAATTTCTGATTTCCAGATTATCTCCAAATGGCAGCATCACTTTAGCCAGTAATATTCCTGAATATATTGCTGAAGCAGAACAGCAACTAAAAGATGTTTGGAAGCTGCCTTATGAAAAACAAACGATTGCATCAGATTCCGCACGTACGCATTTTGAAATTAAATATTTAGAACGTGGTGAATTGTGTCAGCAATTGATTATTGCTAAACCTGAGCATTATCAAACTCGTTTTGATGAGGTCGGACCACGTCAGGGTAAAAGTGTTGAAAACATATCAGAGCCGTCTGATGCCAATTAAGAAAATTGCCATTATTGGGGCAGGACCAGCAGGTTTAATGGCTGCAGATGTTTTAAGTCAATCTACAACTGATTATGAAGTTCATGTTTTTGAACAGAAACCTTCTGCTGCTCGTAAATTTTTGATGGCTGGAAAGACGGGGCTAAATATTTCCCATGCAGAAGTATTTGAACAATTTATTCAACGTTATGATCATGTGGAATGGTTAAGACCTTGGGTTGAAAAGTGGGATGCGAGATGGATTCAAAATTGGATGCATGGTTTAGGGATTGAATCCTATGTGGGCAGTTCAGGACGAATTTTTCCTGTAGAAATGAAGGCCGCGCCTTTGTTACGTGCTTGGTTAAAGCAGTTGGCAGCACAGCACGTTCAATTTCATTATCGTCATCAAATAATAGATTTAAAGCAGCAACAACTCGAAATTCTTGATCTCAGGAACAATCAAGCACAGCTTTTGAATTTTGATGCGATTATTCTGGCTTGTGGTGCTGTGTCATGGTCACGTTTAGGTAGTGATGGTGCATGGCAAAAGTGGTTGCCTGCTTCTGAAATTGAAGCGTTTCAAGCGAGCAATGCCGGTGTGGTTCGGGCATGGTCGAATTATATGCAACCTGTCTTTGGTCAGCCTCTTAAACGTGTAGACGCTTGGGTGGGAAATTCTGCGAAGACACAAGGTGATATTGTAATTACCCATTATGGGCTAGAAAGTGGTCTCATCTATAAGCAGGGGCGATTATTACGTCAGTTGGTACAGCATAATCAACCGATGTCGATTTATTTAGACTTGTTACCTGATCAAACTGTTCAACAGCTTACACAGAAATTACAGCCGTCCAAAAAGCAATCCAGTACCAATATCTGGCGAAAAGCAGGGTTAGATGCTGCCAAGGCCAATCTGATTCGTGAATTGGTAGATAAATCAGTGTGGAACACTCCTGAAAAACTCGCACACCAGATTAAGCATTTAAAAATTGAGCTTCAGGGATTTCGTCCGATTGAAGAAGCGATCAGTTGTGCTGGTGGTGTAAAGCAAGCCGTATTAACACAGCATTTACAACTAAAATCCAATCCCCATGTATTTTGTTGTGGTGAAATGCTGGACTGGGATGCCCCGACAGGAGGATATTTATTGACTGCGTGTTTTGCGACAGGGCGTGCTGCGGGTGAGGGTGTACATCAATATCTCAATAGATGAGATTAGGCAAAAAAAATGATGGTGTTTTGATTAAAAACGCGACTTTTATGCTAGTTTGATGCTATTGCCAATAGCCTTTGAAATAGGGGGATTTTCTCAATGTCTGCTGAAAAAATATATACAGGAAGTTGTTTGTGTGACGGTATTCACTATGAGATTCATGGTGAAATTGGAGAGGTGATCGAGTGTCATTGCCAACGTTGTCGTAAAGCCAATGGCACAGCATTTGCGACCAATGCGCCAATTCAAAAAGCAGATTTTAAAATTACCAAAGGTGAGGAATTACTGAAAAAATTTGCATCGACAGCAACAACAACACGTTGTTTCTGCCAAGAATGTGGCTCACCGATCATCAGTATTAAAGCAGAGACACCAGATACCTATCGTTTAAGAATTGGAACTTTAGATACAGCTTTAGAACAGAAGCCAACAATGCATATTTTTACTGCTTATAAAGCAGAGTGGGATACGATTTGTGACGGTTTACCTCAATATGATGAGCGTCCATAATCGTGTAGAAAGGGATCGAATAGATCCCTGACTTGATTGTGTTGTTGTTATTTTGCAGTTAAAGCATCGCCTTCAAATTTGATGCCATTCCAACCATTTTGCATAAATTGGCGAATGTTCTGATGGTCTGTTGCATCAGGTGTTGCCAAAACAGCAGCATAATGTTCTGCAAATAGATTTAGCGTTTGTTGTTGATCTAAATCATTTAATTGTGCAAAAGAAAAAACTTTGGCACTGCCTTGGTTCTCTGTGGCAGCATTATGCTGTTGACCATTTTGGAATGCAGTCGGGGTGTGGGTATAACGAGCTTCAATATGATTGATGACATCTGCAAATTTTGCATCGCCTGCTTGAAGTTGTTTCAATAATTCTTGAGCCATGATGTGAAAATTCCGTGTTAAATCGTGCCAATATCATAGCCTATGGTTAAATAATTCAGTAATGCTATTTTATATTTTGAGATGGGCCATTCTTTAACCATATTTGCTAAAATAACAGCATCGAAATCCATAAAAATAGGTCGGTATGAATCGTCATAATATTAAAAATCAAGATTCAAACTTTATTTTGAGCCTGATCGGTCTTTTTGCTGAACGCCCATTATTATTAAAACTACGCCGTATCTTGATGCGTTTTATTCCTTTCCTACAGTTACAAAGTCAGGTCAAGAATATTGTGTATTTGTCGTGGTTGGTGAATATAGATCAAGTTCGTTCACGCTATCCACAGCCTATTCAGTTATGGGAAAAGCAAGGGAAAACGATTTTTACCATACTGACATATCAGCATGAACATTTTGGTTTTTCTTTTTTAGGTCCATTACGCAAATTGATGCCATCACCGAAACAAAGCAATTGGCGCTTTTATATTGCCCCTACACAACAGGATAAAACGGTGATTTTCGAGCAAGTTGTGATTGACCAGCAACTTTATGTTTTGAGTGGGCGTTTGGCAAGTGATGCGATGCCAGCACAATATGCAAAGAAATTTGTTCATCAAGTCTCTGAACAGCTGATTCAAACAGAACTCGAACTTGATCCAGTTTATCAATTATCCAGCACGGTTCAAATCAATACAGATCCGCGCTTGCCTGAGGCGTGGCAAAATTTATTCTCTTCATGGGATGAGGCCATTCAATATCTGGCTGAACAAGACCATGCATGGGTAGAATGGGTCGATCAACCTGAAAAACTATCACAAGGGGATATTGAAATGCCTTTTGATTTTAGTCAGGTTCTGCCTGCGCAAGTGCTTAATATTGCTTGCCCCTTGCTACAACAATGGGGTGTTCGTGAACAAGATGTATTTGCCTTTGTTGTGCCAACTTTGGACTTTTATGTCAGAAATGAGTTGCCACTTAAATTAGATCGTTAAGCTTCTCCATGTTAATCTGTGGATAACTATCCGCTTATACACAAGCTGCTTATAAACAAGCTGAGCTGTAAAAAATCGGATGGTGGGTAAATGCGTTTTTTAAAAAGTTTTAAGGATATCTAAACATGAATTGGCTATTGGTCGCATGCGGTGGGGCAATTGGTGCAAGTTTACGTTATGGTGCAGGGTTTATTATTTCTAAACCACATAGCCTATTCCCTTGGACAACATGGTCGATCAATATCTTGGGCTGTTTCTTGGCTGGGATTTTTTTTGCTTTTACCCAGCGCTATCCTATTTTACAGAATGAAACTCGATTATTTTTAATGGTTGGAATCCTCGGTGGTTTTACAACTTTTTCCAGTTTTGGTCTGGAAACATTCCAGCTGATTCGGCAGGGACAGTTTTCAATCGCTTTGGCTTATACTGTTTCTAGTGTGATCGTTGGTGTGATCTGTTTAGCAATTGGCTTTTATATTTTTCAAATGCTTTTATCCACAAAATAATGTGCAATATTCAAAATGAAAAAGCCTAAGCTGAGGGAAGCTTAGGCTTAGACACAACATACAGTTCAATTAACGTTTAAAACGGGCAAAGCGCTTATTGAAGTTGGCAATACGACCTTCATTGCTTGCCTGACGAATTTCACCTGTATAGAAAGGATGTGAAGCACTGGATATATCGAGTGTGACATAAGGATATTGTGTGCCTTCATATTCTTTGGTGTTTGTTGTCTTGATGGTGCTACCAATAACAAAGTATGCATTGGCATTGGTGTCATGAAATAACACTTGACGATATTCTGGGTGGATACCTTGGCGCATGGTTTTAACCTCTAATTATTTAAACATGGTGTAATGTTATAATATTACATTTAACTTGTAAAGCACTTCATTTGATACGTATTCGTGTTGTATATCGAACTTGGAAAAAAGTGAGATAAAAAAGAAGCCTAAGCAGGAGGATCTGGCTTAGACTTCAAATATAAGTTTAATGTAAAGTTTTATCCTTAAAATTAGATGAAGTGCATAACGAAATTTTTAAAATGAATGCGTTGATCATGTCACTTTTAAATGAATTGGATGCAATCGACTTCAATAAAAAACATCAATAGAACTTAGTCTTGTAAAGGCACCAGCTCTTCAAAGAGATCTTTTAAATTATCATTGACTTTAAGTTGAATCAGATTCCAGTATTGTCCTGAAATCGTACGATTTACCATTAAAGTATCTGGCGATGGTTTAAATACATCCCAATACTTCAATGATTTTTTCACCAGTTTGATGCCATCATGATGTGCTGAATTTTCAGCAAAATCATAATGTGTAGTCAATGGTCGTAATAAAATTTCAAGCCATGCCTCATACAATTCTACTGGAAACTTACCTTTTTCAGCTAACGCATCTAAAACCGTTAAATGCTCTTCAATTGTCACAATATCTTGTTTTCGTGCAGCTCTGACCAAGGCTTTGAAATGAGTAATGATTTCATTGGATAAGGTTTTTACACCGCCAAAGTCGTAAATGATCACGCTGCCATCTTCACGGAAAGCAAAGTTGCCAGGATGAGGGTCGCAATGGAAACGTTTTAAGAAGAAAATCTGTTGACCCAATGCCACAATTAAACGGCGACCAATTTCATTGCGCACAGATAAATCCCAAGTACTTGCAGTCTCAATACTTTCACCTTTTTCAAGGCTTAGGGTTAAGATGCGACGGCTCGAATAGTCTGTAAACACTTTGGGAATAATAATTTTTGTGTCTAAAGCTTGATGGAATGTTCTAAAAACTTGTAAGTTTTGTGCCTCAATTTCGTAATTGAGTTCTTCATGTAAGCTGTCTTGAATCTCTTTAAATAAGCGATCTTGTAATTTTTTATCTACTTTTAAAACACCCATTAAGCGTAATGCCAAACGAACCTGTTTTAAGTCACTTTCACATGCTTCATCTACCCCAGGATATTGTACTTTGACCACAACTTCAGTGCCATTTTTTAATATGGCTTTGTGGACTTGACCAATAGATGCTGCTGCGAAGGGTTGTTCATCAAAATGCAGAAAAGTTTGATCAATCGGTTTGCCTAGCTCGCGTTCTACTTGTTGTTTAATTTCAGCAAATGGCATTGCAGGCGCTTGACGTTGCAATTTAGCAATTGCCCGTGCGACTTCAGGTGGAAAGATATCTTTATATTGCGAGGCGATTTGACCAACTTTCATCACAGCACCTTTCATTTCTCCTAAGGTATCTGCAATTTGAACACCAATATCTTGGAACAGCTTACTACGCGCTTCATTTTTTTGTTCTTCATCCGCATTAAAGTTACGAATTGAATTTGATACCGTTTTCGTCGCGATACTTGCAGTCATACTCGCAAGTTTCATAAAGCGGCGACCTGGGGTACTGGTACTTTTCGACATTCGTAACCATCCTTTAATTGGGATTAGACGTTTAATTCATTTTGATCATAGGCGACTATTGTTAAACTGCCTACTCTAATTTGTTAAGCGTTTGTTTCTACTTGGCTATTTTTAATCTTAAAATACCCAGCACGCTATCGGTTTCTTCTCAGTCCTTTTGGATTAAAATATTCTTCAATATTTTAATCGTTGTTGGATCATGAAAGTTTATCGTTATTTAACTGGTAAGGATGATGTGAATTTCTGTGCACGGGTCAGTAAAGCTTTAAATGACGGCTATGAGTTATATGGTTCTCCGACGATGACATTTAATGGGACTGATGTCATTGTCGGGCAAGCCATTGTAAAAGAGGTTGGTAATGAATCTGAGATGTCTGAAAAGTTTCAGCAAGCCTATCAGCTTCAATCTGAGTAAAATAAAGTACACTTATAAAAAAAATGCTGTATTTAAACAGCATTATTTTTAGGTAAACGCTTTAAATATAAACGTTTCTAATTTAAGCCTGACTCAACCTTTTATTGTTCATATACAGACGCGTCAATAATAAAACACAGGCAATGGTCAGTCCGATAATCAGTCCTGTCCATACCCCAGCGGCGCCCATATCGGTATAGCGTGCTAAATAAATTCCAACAGGGAAAGCGATGATCCAGTAGGCCAGCATGGTGATCCACATTGGGCCTTTGGTATCTTGCATTCCACGTAAACAACCCGCAGCACTGACTTGCCATGCATCCATAAGTTGGTAGCCAATCGCAAATAAAATTAAATATATTGCTGCTTGGGAAACATCATAGTCACTGGTATAAACGGACACAATTTGAGGGCGTAGAATTAACAGGAGTAACATGGTGATAAAGGCAAATAAGGTACTGGTCATTAATCCAACTTTCTGGACTTTACGCATCGCATACCAATTCTTTTCGCCAAAATAAGTCCCTGTACGAATGGTCAGCGCTAAAGCCAATGACATCGGAATCATAAACAATTGTGATGTTATGGATAAGGCAATTTGATGTGCTGCAACGGTAACTTCACCAAGCGGACTGAGTACAATTGCACCTGTACTGAAAATACTGACCTCAAAGAAAATCGCCAAACCAATTGGTAATCCCAGTTTGAGGATACGTTTAATCAGTACGCGGTCTATTTTCTCAAACATATTTAAGGGTTGTGTGGCTTGGTAGCGTTTGGCTTTTAAAATATAGATGCTAATCGTGATGAACATGATCCACTGCAACAAGGCTGTTGCAAAACCACAGCCGGCACTTCCCAAGTGTGGAATAGGCCCAATTCCATACATAAAAATAAAGTTCAGCGGAATTTGTACCACAAGCGCAACAAGGCTAATCACTGTGACAGGACGAGGGTAGCCTAAAGCTTCTGAATAGCCCCGCAATGTTGAATACATGGTAAAAGCAGGCATCCCAAAAGCAATCGCATGTAAGAACAAGCTGGCTTTAGGTAATAAAGATTCAGGCACACCAACCAAAGGCAACAATAAAGGAATGATCTGTAAAACCAGCATGCCAATAATACCCAGCAATAAGGCAACCCATAAAGACTGACGAACAATCGAAGGGATGTTTTCTGGGGTGCGTGCGCCGTTGGCTTCTGCCACTAAAGGCGTGGTTGCGATCATGATGCCACTAAACAGCAGCATGACAGGAATCCATAAACCTACACCAACAGCAATTGCGGCAAGATCTTCGGGAGACATATGCCCAGCCATAATGGTATCAATCAATCCAAAGCCTGCTGCAGCAAACTGAGTGATTAAAATTGGGAGCATTAAGTTAAAAAGTTGCTTTAATTCAAAGCGGGTAGTTGTGGCTTTTATCGATGCAGACACAGTAAATACTCGTTTTAAATGTGCTTAGAAAATAGATTGGTTAGCGTTGTAGAGTGAGAAGCACACCTATAAAAATCACCACGCCACCTAAAAGACGTTGCCAGTTTACTGGCGTTTTATCTGTACCCAGTAGTCCAAATTGGTCAACGATCATCGACATTGCAATTTGTCCAAAAATGATTAAGCCTGACAGGGTTAAAAAACCCAGTTTCGGTGCAGTATAAATGCTCATACTGATTGCATAAACACCTAAGCAGCCACCTAGCCAAAGATACCAAGGTATCACCGCTAAACTTGAAAGGGTTGGTCTCTGTTCAGCTTGCACAATCACCAAAATAGCGAGCAATAGTGTACCAACTAAAAAGGATAAAAGGGCAGCTTGTAATGGAGAATGCAGATATTCGCGCAATTGAGTATTGATAGCGGTTTGAAAGGTCATGGCAATGCCAATACCCATGGTGAGTGGTAAAAGGAACAATAATTGACTCGATAATTTCAGCATTCTTCTTCATCTACTTTTATTGTTAATGTTCAGTCTAAAGCAAATTCATGACTTGTTCTAATCGGATGGTAGAAGTCATGTTAAAATAATCACTCTCTAAACTTGTTCTGAGCCTTCTTTGACTGATTTAACACCTCAAAATATACCTTTGTCGCTTTATATCCATATGCCGTGGTGTGTCCGTAAGTGTCCGTATTGTGACTTTAACTCACATGCTGTACCCGATGGAAAGCTGTCTTTAGATTTAGAGCAAGAATATTTATTGGCACTGGTTGAAGATTTTAAAACCCAAGTAGATTTTGCTCAGGGACGTAAAATTCATAGTGTGTTTATTGGTGGTGGAACACCGTCATTGATTTCCGCACAAGGTTATCAGTGGCTTTTTACCCAGTTAAAAGCTTTAGTCCCGTTTGAGCAGGATTGTGAAATTACTTTGGAAGCCAATCCAGGGACGGTTGAACATGATCCTTTTGCAGATTATTTAGATGTTGGAATTAATCGTTTATCGCTTGGGGTACAAAGTTTTAATCCTGATCATTTAACAAAGCTGGGGCGTATCCATTCCAATGATGATGCTGTTTCTGCCATTCAACATGCCAAACAAGCGGGTTTTCAACGGGTTAACGTAGATTTGATGCATGGTTTGCCAGAACAGACTTTAGAACAAGCCTTATATGACTTAAGACTTGCCGTCGAAAATGGGGCAACCCATATTTCATGGTATCAATTGACCATTGAACCGAATACGGTTTTTTTCCGCACTCAACCTATTTTGCCTTTAGATGATGTTTTGGAAACCATTCAAGAACAGGGTGAGCAATATTTAAAGGCCAATGGCTTTATCAATTATGAAGTGTCTGCATGGCGTAAAGAAAAACCGTCATCGCATAATTTAAATTATTGGCAATTTGGCGATTATTTAGCGATTGGGGCAGGAGCACATGGCAAAATTACCCAAGCTGATGGCGTATACCGTTTTCAAAAAACCCGTTTGCCTAAAGACTACTTAGCCAAAGTGCCTGCTGAACATTTGCAATTTAAACGTATTGAAAAACAAGACATGCCTTTTGAATTTATGATGAATGCTTTACGTTTAAATGAGGGTGTTCATGCCCAAATATATCTTGAACGTACAGGATTGAATTTGTCTGATTTAGATCAGGTGATTGGTTCATTAAAACAGCGTAAATTGATGTTGAATGATGACACACAGTTGGCATGTACAGCGCAAGGTCATGTATTTTTAAATTCTGTGCTGGAAGAGTTTTTATAAATCTACAGCACAACAATTTAGCTTTTGTTATGATCTGACTTAAAACAATAATCTATTAAAAGTTAAGGTCATCACAATGAATAAGTTTCTAATCAGTATGTTATTTGCTGTGGCAAGCCTATCGCTGGCATATGCAAAAAACGTTGTCCCTCAATTTAGCGACTATCCTGTTAAAGCTGTGTATACAGGCAAGACCGCGAAACTTGATCTTGCAGATCCAAGTGCCAATATGTTTCGCACTCGACTAAGAGATGCATTAACACAAAAAACAGATTTTGCCGGTGAATATGTCACCACCATGTGGGGCTGTGGCGGGGGATGTAGAGTCTATTCTTTTGTCAATAAACGTACGGGTCAGCTTTTAGCGGATGGCTTTGGTGGTGAGGAACGGACTGAAGATGTGATTGCAACACGTTCAAACAGCCGTCTCTTAGTCACACAAGAAGAGCATATGGATCAAAACTATGCAGTGGATCAAGTGACTACACGTTTTTATGTGCTTGAAAAAAATCGATTTAAGTTGATTAAAACCATTACTCAACCTGCATCTAAAACTCAATAGTAGGGGATGACAGAATTTTCTGTTGGCTTTTAAACAGATCAATTTTTAAAAGCATTAAAGCGATTGCTTAAGGGCATCTTTAAGTTACGGGTTTTTAAGACTGTGATTTCGATAAAAGTGAATGAATATCACTATAGTGTAGCTTGCACTGTTATATCTTAAAAACAAAAGAGCGCCGTAGCGCTCTTTTGTTTTTTCAGAAATTTTAAATTTTAGTAATCAAAACTAAAGTGTTCTGCATCAAGTGCCATCATGGTACGAGATGGATTCACCATAGACTCAGCATGACCTTGTGAACGTGGTAATAATTGTTCAAAGTAGAAATCTGCAAGTTTGATTTTTGCTTTATAGAACTCAGGAACTTCAGCACCGTTACCAGACGCTAATTTTTCAGAAGCGACTGCTGCTTGTTGTGCCCAGTAGTAAGCCATCATTGCATAACCAGAGAACATCAAGAAATCGACAGAAGCAGACGATACGATTTCACGGTCTTTACGTGCTGCAAGCATGATACGAACAGTCAAAGCATTCCATTGCGCACAGATCTTGGTTAAATCCCAGGCAAAACGACGCATATATTTGTTGCGTGCATGTTGACCACAGAATTTCAAGATTTCAGCGGTATATTCACGAACCACTTTGCCTTTAGATGAAAGCAGCACTTTACGGCCAATTAAATCCAGTGCTTGAATACCTGTTGTACCTTCGTACAAAGTCGCGATACGCGCATCACGTGCAATTTGTTCCATGCCATGCTCTTTGATATAGCCATGACCGCCAAACACTTGCATACCCAAATTCGCAGATTCAAGCCCCATTTCTGTTAAGAAACCTTTGAGAATCGGGGTATAGAAACCAAGCTTATCATCATATTCTTCAAATTTTGCTTGATCACCTTGTAACATTGCATCGGTCATTTTATCTGCAAGCTGAGCTGCGTGATAAATCATGGCACGACCGCCTTCTGCAAATGCTTTTTGAGTCAAAAGCATACGACGTACATCGGCATGGTGAATGATTGCATCAGCCACTTTATCTGGATCTTTTTTACCAGATAGAGCACGCATAGACATACGGTCTTTTGCGTATGGTAAAGCACCTTGGAATGATAATTCCGCGTGAGCAAGGCCTTGTACAGCAGTACCAATACGTGCTGTGTTCATGAACGTGAACATTGCATGTAAGCCTTTATTCACTTCACCAATCAAATAACCTGTTGCGCCATCAAAGTTCAATACTGCAGTTGCAGATGCACGAATACCCATTTTGTGTTCAATAGAACCACAAGTCACAGGATTACGTTCACCCACTGTACCTTCAGCTGTAGGGATGAATTTAGGCACAATAAATAATGAAATACCTTTGGTACCTGCTGGTGCATCTGGAAGACGCGCAAGAACGATATGGATAATGTTTTCAGTTAAATCATGTTCACCGGCAGAGATGAAGATTTTTGTCCCTGTAATTGCATAAGTACCATCAGCATTAGGTTCAGCTTTAGTTTTTACTTGACCTAAGTCTGTACCACATTGTGGTTCAGTCAGACACATTGTTCCAGACCATGTACCTGCAGTCAGGTGTGGCATATAGGTATTTTTTTGTTCGTCTGTACCAAATTGCAGGATGGTATTCATACATCCCATGCTCAAACCTGGATACATGGTGAATGACCAGTTTGCAGTCCCCATCATTTCAGATTTGATCAGGTTTAATGACATCGGCAAACCTTGACCACCAAACTCTTCAGGATAAGACAGACCTTGCCAGCCACCTTGAATAAATTGGTTATAGGCTTCTTTAAAACCTTTTGGTGTCGTGACTTCACCATCTTTAAAATGACAACCTTCTTCGTCGCCAGATTGATTCAGTGGAGAAAGTACATTTTCACAAAAATCTGCAGCACCTTCTAAAATCATATCGACAGTATCAGCATCGGCATTTTCGCCAATTGATAGTGTTTTATAATGTGCAGAATAGTCAAAAACTTCATTCATTAAAAAACGTATGTCACGGAGCGGCGCTTTATATGCTGGCATGTGTTTAATCCTAATTTAAAAATAGTTTTGGATTTTCAATCTATAGCTTCATTATTCATAATCATATGGGAATTACATTGATAAGACTCTCTAAAAAAATTGTCAGAAATGCGAATTTGGTAGAAAAAGCACATGTGAATTTGTTGATTTTTTGATAGTCTTGTACACTTTGTTTTTTATTGTTTCCTTGTTATTTTTATTGTCATTATAATATTCAAGTGGGTAGAACTATCATGCATTTAAAAAAATTAACATTGTGTCTATTGGGTTTGAGTTTATCGGCATGTTCTACACATGTGATTAAAAGCAATGCTTTAAATGCAGATCAAGATGCTCCGCAACGCGCAATTCAAGGTTTGAATGCCTTATATGAATATCCGAATTTTGATTATCGTGGACAAGTCAAGGTTCGGCTCGATAGTGCTCAGAAAGCCAACGCAGCTGATACAAAGCAATTAGATCCTACAATTGAAAAAAAGGTCAATCAGTATCTAAGAGATCAAAAAATCAAATTAACCGATGCACAGAAAAAAGAACTTTATCAAGCAATTGCTAAGCAAGATTCTAAGTATTCAAATCGCTTTGTTGGTATTGGGGCAGATGTTGTACAAAATATCGTGAATGATTTACAGATTCGTTATGATGGAACTGTGAATTATCGTCAGAAAATGGCATCGTTTAACTTAGAAACGCAGTATAAAAAACCTAACCTTTCTGTGGAAATGCGTGTTCCTACAGTATTGGATCTCAATAATTATAAATTCTATACTCATATTTTTTCTTTAATGCCTTATTTGGCCAATTCACAAGATCAGAATAAATATGCCTATTATGATTTTTCTAAATACAAAGATGATATTGCCAAGGTGAATGGAAAAGCCTTGGTTGAGTTCCTTAAACAATCAGGCGCAACTTCTTATTTGATTGCTTCCCCGAATCAAATTGAAAATCTTGCGGTGAGTTCAGCTGAGAAGCAAGCAGGTATCGTCGAAAAAATCCGCTTAACTACCAGCATTGAAGAAATGTTTTTGCAAGGGCAATTGTATTCCACAGTGAATCGTCAATATTTCATGAATTCAGTGCTTGGATTGAGTCCTACAAATATTGCAAAACTCTTAGATACTGCTGGAGAAAGCCAATCAAGCGATGCTGCTAACGAGGCGGCACAAGCTGCAATGAAAGCAGTAGAAGAAGCTTCAGCGGGGATCAGTACTGATGATGCGGGTGTGGCTGATGCCGCTAGTGCCATGTATCAACTTTATAGTGCCGTCAATCGTCAATCTCATGAAGCGTCTGAAGAAGAGGTGGATGCTGTTTATGCAGATGCACAAGACGCGGCTAAAAAAACAGTTGAAGATGATGAAGACTATGCCACTAGCCAAACTTCTGATGTTGCCGATCAGGAAGATGATAACGTTGAAGCTGAGTCTGAAGACGCATCAGCAGAGCGTCAGAAAATTTTAACTGAACAACAATGTGAAGACTTAACAAAAGCAAAAGCTAATCCACGTTTTGGTGATGTGGAATATTGTCAGTATCATTATGAAATTGATGTTTTAAGTGCTGAACCAAAGGATGATGGATCTTCAGCCAGTAAAGCTTTAGAGCAGCAAAGTAATGCAGCGCTTGTCAAAACCTTTACAGGCTATGCCAAAGACCAGTTGGTTGATGCTCAACAATTTAAACAATTGTGGAATCAACATCATACTGAAGTTGAAGCCAGTTTGCCGCCTAAAAACAAACGTAATCCTTTAATCGTCGATCTGACTTTAGATAACAAAGGTCGGGCGGTAAAAGCAGATTATGATTTGGGTGTGGATTTTGATAAATTAAATCGTAAACTGAATGTTAAGATGGATATGCAATTCCTTAATTATGGAAATACCAGCAAGATCGATCAGAGTGTTTTACAGCAAGCCAAACCATTTAAAGATATCTTTAAAGGCAGCATTATGGAGCAAGCTGTAGGCGGTATTGCGGGTGTTTCAGGTGATACAGGCAGTCGTTCAGAACAAAAATACTTAACTTTAGATGAGCGTTTAGCACAGTTGGCTGAACAAGTTTATGCACAAACGGGTTTATATGAAAAAACCTATAAAGCCGTATTTATTGCCAAACTGACTGCAGAAAAACCTGAGCTAATTAAACAATACTCTGCTCAAGATTTACAGGAAATTGCAGCGATTTATGCATATTCTTATTCTGATGAAGAGATTTACAATCCGAAAGGTCAAGCTTTAAAACAGATCCAAGCTTTACAGAAAAAGCATCATTTGGAAGATGACCACCAATATGATGATGGGCTTGGAAATGCTGTTGATGAGATCGTGGCTAAAGTCTGGAAAGATAAACAAAGTGTTTTAGAAATTCAGAATTTAGTCAAAAAATACAAAACCACTGAAGCCGTTTTTGCGCAATATTATATGCAGAAGTTTGAAGCGGAAAATGAGATTGAAAAAGGGCAACGTGCAGACTTTATCAAAACAGCGAAGATTTTAGCCAAGTCTTATACTGCGTTTAAACGCAATAAATTTAACGATCAAGTTGTTGCTGGCTTAGATCAAGACGCGACTGAATTTATTGATTATGATTTATTTAAGCAAACCTATCAGATCTTGAGTGATGCCAAGTTAAAGTAATTGATCTTGGTGTTGTTAAAAAGAACCTCAATTGAGGTTCTTTTTATGGATTTTTTGAAACAAAGATATATCTATGATTAAAGAAAATCTTTTAAATTCGGACGGACCCCATTCCAAATATAAAACGCTTCTATGGCTTGCCCAACCAACATCCCGAAGCCTTCTGAGCTTGGAATCTGGCGCGCTTTGGCTTGATCGATAAAGCTTGAAGGTTTGCCATAGGCCATTTCATAAGCATGGTGAAAGGTTAAGGTTTCAGGAAGAATCAGTGCATCACCCGTTAAGCTTGCCGAAGTCGCATTGATAACAAGATCAAATTGCCCATCTAATTCATCTAGGCTACAAGCGGAAAGTTCTGCTTCAGGAACAGCGCTTTGTAAATCTGCCACCAATTGTTCCGCACGTGAACGGGTACGGTTGGCAATCACAATCTTTTTAGCTCCGGCTTTTACCAGAGGGTAAACCACACCGCGAGTTGCACCGCCTGCACCAATAATCAAAATATCTGCGTTGTCTAAAGTCCAGTCTAGCGCTTTAATCGCATCGACTAAACCTTGTCCATCCGTATTGTCACCATGCAATACCCCGTTTTCCATCCAAAGCGTATTGACTGCCTTGGCGATTTTTGCACGTTCTGTCAGTTGTTGGCATAAGGCAAAAGCTTGTTCTTTAAATGGCACAGTAACATTCATACCTACACCATTGTGAGCAAAGAATTCAGTTACACTTGTGGTAAAGCCATCGAGTGGAGCAAGACGTTTTACATAGTTGAGATCAATACCAGTCTTTTCTGCAAAGGCATGGTGTAGTTCAGGTGAACGAGAGTGTTCAATCGGATTTCCAATGACTGCGAAAAGTTTACTCATGCCAAATGTCCAAGTATTGATTGTGTTGATTTTTAGAGAATGTCGACAATATACGTGAAAATGGATGACACAACCAAATTATATGCGGTTTAGCTTATGCTAAAATTTGAATAAATTGATGATTTAGAGCGTTTTTTTAATCGCGCTAAAGCTTGTTTTTAAGAGGAAGGTTTTGAGGGAAATGTTGTGCTTCAAAAATGATGCTTTATGGATTGCAAACTGACTCTAAGAAATCAAGAAAAATCATAGCAAAAACAACGAGAAAACCAGCAGATAAAACAACACTAGAAGTAATTGAGATACTGTCAGAAAGAAGGTCTTTGGAAATGATGGTGGTTGAAATGGAGCATGCTAATAAAAATAAAATACTGAATGAAAGACTAACCTTGTGATTTTCTAATAAATTCCTCATACCTACCTCTGGTTTCTACTGCTATAATATTCTTTAAACGCTAAGACTTTTTTCAAAAAAATTAAGGAAATTTTAAGGTTGGTATCTTAGCTCAAGTTTGAGCATATATTAAATTAAAAAAGTATTCTTATCGTGAATTATTCTCATTTTAATTGTGAGTAAATCTTTCAAGCGTTATTTTCTCAGAAGTATTCAGCGGTTTAAGTGAAAAAGCTATCTTGAATGAAAGATAGCTTTTTAAACGATGAAGCATAAATGGCGGGAGATTATTTTAATATCGACAACCAGTCTTTAGGCTTTAAATAATGATCAGTGAGGCATTTTTCTGGGCTATTTTCATCCCATTCTGGGCGATAAGACCAAGCTGCAAGCGGTGGCATGCTGACCAGAATAGATTCAATTCGACCACCAGTTTGTAAGCCAAATAAAGTCCCGCGATCATAAACCAAATTATATTCAACATAGCGACCACGACGATACAGTTGGAAGTCTCGTTGGGCTTGTGTAAATGATTTATCCTGATTTCTTTGGAAAATAGGCAAAATAGCATTTAAATAACCATTAGCGACCGCTTGGATATATTCAAAGCATTTTTCAAAATCCCATTGATTTAAATCATCAAAAAACAAACCCCCAATACCACGTTGTTCATCACGATGTTTTAAATAGAAATAATCATCACACCATTGTTTATGTTCCGCATAAATTTCTTCACCAAACGGTGCGCACAGATCAAATGCTGTTTGGTGCCAAGATAAAACGTCTTCATCATTTGGGTAAAAAGGCGTGAGGTCAAAACCACCACCAAACCACCAAATTGGTGCTTGTCCTTCAGGTTCTGCAACAAATAGCCGTACATTGGCGTGAGATGTTGGAACATTGGGATTTGTTGGATGAATGACCAAAGAAACACCCAAGGCTTGTGCTTTGGCTCCAGCAATTGCTGGATGTCGTTCTGTTGCTGAAGCTGGCAGTTTGGAAATGTTGATGTGAGAAAACATCACCCCGCCTTTTTCGATCACAGTACCATTCTGTAGAACACGTGAACGACCACCACCGCCTTCAGGGCGTTGCCAGTCATCAATTTCAAATGTTGCAGTGCCGTGGCCTAATTTTTCTTGTTGCTCTAGGGCAGAGCAGATTCGAGCTTGTAAATCTGTTAGGAAATCACGAACACGTTGAATATCTGCAGAAGTCGGGTTTTGCATGATCATCCTCAAAGGAGAATTGAAAAATTTTCTACATCAAAACATAAAACGCTAAAAAAACAAAACCAAGTCATCATAAAGGCATGTTTTGAACTTGGTGTGAATGAATCGAATGAGCCTGAAAAATCTTTGGATATCGCGGATACACGCTAGGGAATCCCGAGCAATTCGCTAGGTTGAAATCTATCTTTAAGCTCAGCACAATGTATTGAGGATAAATTCAATTTTTGGGTTTATTTCATTTTGAATGTTAATTGCGTATCGAGCAGTGAATATGAGTTGTTCCTTGATTCAAAAATACAATGTTGCTGGACCCCGTTATACCAGTTATCCAACGGTTCCATATTGGGAGGAGGCATCATTTTCGCTGCAACAATGGAAACAGACCTTAAAGCGCTCTTTTGATGAGTCTAATCACGTTGAAGGCATCAGTCTTTATATTCATTTACCATTTTGTGAAAGTCTATGTACATTTTGCGGATGCCATAAAAAAGTCACGAAACGGCATGATGTTGAACAACCCTATATTCAAGCCGTTTTAAAAGAATGGGACTTATATTGTCAGTTGTTAGCAGACAGACCCATCATTAAAGAAATCCATTTGGGTGGTGGAACACCAACATTTTTTTCAGTTAAGCATTTACAACAATTAATTCAGGGTATTTTAGCCAAAGCCAATATTGCGGCTGGTTATGAATTTAGTTTTGAAGGGCATCCTAATAATACCACGCGAGAACACTTACAAGCCTTGTATGAGCTCGGTTTTCGCCGTGTCAGCTATGGGGTGCAAGACTATAATGAGACTGTTCAGAAGGCCATTCATCGTGTCCAGCCCTTTGAAAATGTAGAAAGAGTGACGCAATGGGCACGTGACATTGGCTATACATCGATTTCCCATGATCTGGTTTTTGGTTTGCCATTTCAAAATTTAGCAGATGTGTTGCATACCATTGATTTGACTAATACGTTAATGCCAGATCGCTTGGCTTTTTATAGTTATGCGCATGTGCCTTGGATTAAGGGCAATGGACAGCGTGGGTTTAAAGATCATGATGTGCCCAAAGATGGAATGAAGCGAACCCTGTATGAAGAAGGGAAAAAGCAACTTTTAGCCCATGGTTATCATGAGATTGGGATGGATCATTTTGCTTTAGATCGAGATGAGATGTATCAAGCATTTCATGCAGGTACTTTGCATCGTAATTTTATGGGCTATACCTCATCAAAAACACAAGTCATGATCGGATTGGGCCTCTCTTCAATCAGTGATAGTTGGTATAGCTTTGCACAGAATGAAAAAAATTTAGATGCCTATTACAGCTCTCTTGAAAATGATGAAATTCCTGTGGTGAAAGGGCATGTGCTAAGTGTCGAAGATTTAAAGATTCGTCAGCATATTTTGAATTTGATGTGTACCTTTCAAACCTCTTGGTCAGATCAAACGATGGATTTTGCTGAGCGTGGTGATGTGATTCAACAGCTTGTTGAAATGCAGCATGATGGTTTATTGAACATTGAAGCGGATCGGATTGTGATCACGGAGCAAGGGAAGCCTTTTGTCCGTAATATTTGTATGGCGTTTGATTTGCATTTAAAGCGTAGAAAGCCTGAAACGCAAATTTTCTCGATGACGATTTGATTATATTTTACAAAATATTGTATTTAAAAATTTAGATGAAGAAGTGTAGATGATTCCTTTCTTTTCAGGGATGAAAAGAAACAAAAATCCTTTGTTGGGCAAAGGGGACTCCTGTCACCCTTGCCCAACGGCGACATCCCTGTCGCCATCCGCGATAGCAAAACCTTTCTTGATGTTTTATTTATAAAAATTAGTGAATTAATAAGAGAGGTTATGGTTTTACTGATTTCTTTTGTTCAATTAACTTATTAATGACTTCACCATATACCCAAGTATTTAAAATACCATCTGAGCTTTCTAGGCCAATAATATCTAAAAATTTTTCATAGCTAACAGCAACTTGTTCTCTATCATCTGTATCTAGGCTGTATGGGTCAATTTGATTGATGCCATCAGCAAGAGTTTTAAGTAATTGTTTTTTAGAGGGCGGTGTATGACTCTCATAAAGTTTAATAAAAGCTTGACTTGTATCGGCTATATTTTGATTGAGTTTTTGCTTTAATTGAGGATTTTTGATTCCCGTATATAAAAAATTATCGGGCAAGAAATGGTCTTGTTGTTGAAACTGTCTTAATTGTTGAATGGTTGCAGATTGGGTTTTTGAATCAGATGCCTGACAATATGTGCTGAGTAAAAGGAGACTGATTGCAAATAAGGTTGAGCTTAATTTCATTAGTTCAGTCTCCTATTATTTAACTTAGTGATTATTTAAAAATCATCTTTCTCATACATATGTGACATACGATCATGTTTGGTTTTTAAATAATCTTCATTGAACTTATTTAAGCCCACTGTCAACGGTACACGGTCTAATACATCAATACCTAAATCTGTTAAAGCTTTTAATTTTAATGGATTGTTGGTAATTAGCCTGACTTGTTTAACCTGTAAATGATCGAGCATGATGCTACACATATCATATTTACGTGCATCAGCAGGTAGGTTTAACAATAAATTTGCATCAACGGTATCATGCCCTTGATCTTGCAAAGCATAAGCACGGATTTTATTGGTCAAACCAATACCACGACCTTCTTGGCGCAAATATAAAATCACACCTTGGCCTGCATCATTCATCATTTTCATGGTGTTGTGCAATTGAGGGCCACAGTCACATTTTAATGAACCAAAGGCATCGCCAGTTAAACATTCTGAATGAATACGAACTAAAACGGGGTTTGTAGGCGCGATTTCTAAACCCTTAGAAAGAGCAACATGCTCTTCACCTGTTTGTGGATCTTGAAATACAGAAATTTTAAAATCACCATAAGCAGTGGGTAATTTTGAAGTGGCAACAAACTCTATTGACACAGAATCTTCCATCTATTTGTTTAGAAATTGGCTAAAGTATAGCGTAATGCTTGGACATTGGTAGGTTTGTAAAGCATGTTTTTATAGATAACATTGCTATAAAAATTTCTTTTTTGTATAAAGCACACGATAATAGTTGATATATAGATAGATTATTCATGATAATTGACACCAAGAGCACACTTGCTGACTTGGAAGTTCCAATGACGCATCATTATAAATGTGGCTGATTGAATGTGATATCATTGGTTCTCACAATCATGCTAACCCGTTTACCTAGCTAGATTTGCCAGGCTTTAGAAGGCTTTGCCACATATGTTGTATACCGAAATACCTAGTCATCGTCCTGTTACGCCTTTGTTGAATGAAATTAATCATCCTCAACAATTACGTCAGTTTGAGCAAAGCCAATTGCCGCAGGTCGCAGACGAATTGCGTCAATTTATTTTGTATGCTGCTGGACAAAGTGGCGGGCATTTTGGTGCAAACCTTGGCGTTATAGAATTAACAGTCGCCTTACACTATTGTTTTGAAACTCCACGAGATCGTTTAGTTTGGGATGTGGGCCATCAGGCGTATCCACATAAAGTCCTTACAGGACGCCGTGAGCAATTGATGACCATCCGTTCTAAAGATGGATTGGCGGCTTTTCCAGCACGGGATGAATCTGAATTTGACACTTTTGGTGTAGGACATTCATCGACTGCAATTTCTGCTGGCTTGGGTATGGCTTTGGCACGTCGTTATCAAAAAGACCCTTGTGAAGTTGTTGCCATCGTTGGTGATGGTGCGATGACTGCTGGAATGGCATTTGAAGCCATGAATGATGCAGTGGCGCATAATGCTGATTTGATGGTGGTGCTCAATGACAATGATATGTCGATTTCATGTAGCACGGGTGGTTTTGCAAAGCATTTAGCTGCAATTTGGGAACAAGGGCAATTCATCAATATTGATGAAGAAGGGCAAGCTTTTGTACAGGATTGCCCTGAATGGAACTACAACTCTCGTTTACATCAATCTGCGACTGATGCTGCGGATAATCTATTTAAAGCGATTGGTTTTGATTATTTTGGCCCATTTGATGGCCATGATGTGGAGCAATTGGTACAAGTCTTTAATGCGCTGAAAAAGCGTAAAGGGCCACGCCTGATCCATGTCTATACCGTGAAAGGTAAGGGTTTTGCACCTGCTGAAGCGGATCAAATTAAATATCATGCGATTGGCAAAATTAATGCATCAGCAACTAAAAATCTAGCGCCAAAATATTCAGATGTATTTGGGCAATGGCTTTGTGATGAAGCTGCACAAGACGACAGATTACTCGCAATTACGCCTGCCATGTGTGAAGGCTCAGGCATGGTACAGTTTGCTAAACAATTTCCAGAGCGCTACTTCGATGTTGCTATTGCAGAACAGCATGCAGTGACATTAGCTGCGGGTATGGCGTGTGAAGGATTGAAGCCAGTTGTGGCAATTTATTCAACCTTCTTACAACGCGGTTATGACCAGCTGATTCATGATGTTGCTTTACAAAATCTTGATGTGACCTTTGGTATTGATCGTGCAGGCTTAGTCGGCGAAGACGGTCCTACGCATGCTGGTGCATATGACTATGCTTATATGCGTACTGTACCCAATATGGTGATCATGGCGCCAAAAGACGAAAACGAATGTCGCCAAATGTTGCATACAGCATATCTATACAAAGGCCCAACTGCAGTACGTTATCCACGCGGTAATGGTTTAGGGGTAGAAATTCAACAACAGTTGATTGAGCTGGAAATTGGTAAAGCTGAAGTATTGTTAGAACTCAATACTGAACACGAAGAAGGTATCACGATTTTGGCCTTTGGTAGTCGAGTTCAACCTGCGCTTGAATCAGCAAAACAACTGGCACTAAAGTTGGATATTGCAATTCGTGTGATCAATATGCGTTTTGTGAAACCATTGGATGAACAGATTATTCGTGATTTGGCAGACAAAACTCACTTATTTGTAACTGTTGAAGAACATGCTGTAATGGCGGGTGCAGGTAGTGCGGTAAATGAGTTCTTGGCACAGGCGCAAATTGTGAAGCCAATTTTAAACCTAGGTTTACCTGATGAATTCCTCGCACAAGCAAGCCATTCTGAAATGCTCCAAGACTGTGGTTTAGATGTAAAAGGTATTCAAAACTCGATTGAACAGGCTTGGTTAAAACTGGTACAACACGTTTAACCTCATGTAAAAGTTAAAGTTGTAAAATTTTAGCAACAAAATTTCCCAAAAAGCGCCGATATTTGCTAAAATGTCGGCGCTTTTATGCATTATTCTTTATCAGTATCTTCAAATTTGTAGTGGGTGTTCAATGGAACCTATGGTGGTGATGGCTGCGCGTGCGGCTCAGTTAGTTGGTCAAGAGCTTTTAAAAGCGCATCAAAATCGTCATAAACTCGATCTACAAGTCGAAGAAAAAGGTATTGATGGTCCAGTAACTCGTGTAGATCGTTATATCGAGCAGTTGACTATTGATACGCTTCGTAAAAGTTATAAAAATCACAGCTTCCTTGGTGAAGAGTTTGGGCTACAAGAAGGTAAAGGTCACGATGCTGATTGGTGTTGGGTGATTGATCCTCTTGATGGTACTTTAAACTTTATCAATGCTTTCCCACATTTCTGTGTATCTATTGCAGTTCAACATAAAGGTGTAACTCAACACGGTGTTATCTATGACCCTGTGAAAGATGAGCTATTCTCTGCAAGCCGTGGTCGTGGCGCAATGTTGAATCAACGTCGTATTCGTGTGAATGTTAAAGACAGTCTTGAAAATACCTTTATGGGTGTAGGTCATGCTTACCGCGCTAAACGTAATGGTGAGATTGTTTCTTATGCGAAAAACCATTTTGAATCATTATTAAATGTAACTGAAGCTGGCGCACAATATCGTCGTGCGGGTTCTGCTGCATTGGACTTGGCTTATGTTGCAGCTGGTCGTTTAGATGGTTATTTTGAACTCGGTTTAAAACCTTGGGATATCGCAGCAGGCGAACTTATGGTGAAAGAAGCGGGTGGTACAGTCGTTGATGCTCGTGGTGGTTCAGATTCTATGGAAAATGGTCAAGTGATTGCTTGTTCTATGAAAATGTTAAAACCATTGATGCAAGCTGTTGTTCCTGCTTGGGGTGAAGCTGCGAAGTAATTTATACTTGTGTAGATTGAGTTTTAAAAAGCCTTCATCTTTATGAGGGCTTTTTTATGGGTTGTGATTTAATGCGATACTATCAATATTGAATGTCGTCGTTTAAACTTTTGTGATTGCAAGACCTAGCGAATAGTACTTATATAAAAATAATACAACTTATTGGGGGACGCTAAGAGTGAGAAATTTACTGAATAAAGTAAAAAAGTTATTTGGTTTTAAATCTATGAGCCAAAAAATGGAACAGGGAAATCCATATCTTAAAATAGATGAATCTAAAACAACTCAAGAGCAATGCGAAAGATTATTGCTATTAGAACATGAGGATCATATAGAAATTATTTGGGATCTTCAAATGAGAAAAGATCCTTATGCTATTCCTTATATAAAGCGAGCAATTTTTTTAAAACCTCACTTGGCATATTTAACTAGTGAAGAGGATTCTACCTATTTCAAAAGATGTCTTTGGGTATTACAAGAAATAGGTACAGTAGAAGCTATCAATTTAATAGAAGAATATACGCATTCAGATAAAGAAGAGCTTGCAGAACAGGCACGATATAGAATTTATCGAATCAATGGTGGCACTTAGATGAAATCCAAAAACTAACTTGGAATAAATCAATTGAAAACTATTTATCAAAATGAAAAATTTAGTCTAAAAACCCATCATACGATCCCTCATGAAGAGGTTGCGCTGCAAAACATAGACTTTTGGATCATTATAGATGGACAAACATTTTGGGGGAGTGCAACCACAACTGAAAATATTCAATATTTGATGCAGAAAAATAAACAAACAGGCGCGTGTGCTTTAGGCGCGTATCATTGGCAATCCAATACGATTATTCTAGGCGAGTTTACCGTGGAGTGTTTAGCGATAGCTGTAGCAGATATTCTTGAGGATGAAAGTTTAGCTGTAGATCAAGTTTTTTATTTAATTCCTGATGATAATGAATGACTTAATACAATACAGGAAAAAACAATAAAACTTCGTGACATTATTATAAATTCTGCTATACTCTGCGCACGCACTAAATTTCGTTCATTACCTGAACATTTCTCTTCTATATTGTGTATGCGCGTCCGGTCCAAAGAGAGGACAATATTTCGCGCCCCACCCAATCGCTTAAGCGATTCCTTCAGGTTGCGGCTGTTATCAAATGTGCGTTATACGCATCGTCGTTCTCGGATCGCCGCTGATTCTATATTTTCAGCGATTATTGCTGTGCCGCTTTTTGCCGATGTCCATCAGACCATATATTAATGGAGCACCCACATTAGGGTGAATATCTCTATGAGCAAAACTTTTGCTGAATTTTCATTAGACGAGTCGCTACAGAAAGCACTCGAGAGTCTTGGTTTTACTACGCCGACTCCTGTTCAAGAACTATCTATTCCAGCGGCTTTAGAAGGAAAAGACCTTCTAGTATCAAGCCAAACTGGTTCTGGTAAAACTGCTGCATTCTTACTCCCTACGTTAAACGCTTTAGCTGGTCAAGATACTTTTGTACCATTTAAAGATCGTATGAAAGCAGTAACTCAACCAAATATCTTGGTGATTTCACCTACTCGTGAACTTGCACAACAAGTATGTCAAGATGCGATTGCATTTGTACGCCATATGAAAGGTGTACGTGTTGCAGCAATCATGGGTGGTATGCCTTTTGGTAAGCAAATCCAACAATTAAAAGGTGCACAAGTTGTTGTTGCGACTCCAGGTCGTTTACTTGATCTTGTAAACCGTCGTCAAATTAAACTTGATTTAGTTGATGCTTTAATCGTCGATGAAGCTGACCGTATGCTTGATTTAGGTTTCTCTGAAGACCTAGAAGCAATCAGCGATTTAGCTTTAAATCGTAAACAAACATTAATGTTCTCTGCAACATTTGCACCACGTATCATTAATCTTGCTGAACGCATGATGAACGAACCTGAACGTATTGCAATTGAAACAGGTCATTCTACAAATACTGATATTACCCAAACTTTACATTGGACTGATGGCTTTGAGCATAAGAAAAAATTGCTTACGCATTGGTTAAATGAAGAAGACGTAGATCAAGCAGTTGTATTTGCTTCAACTCAAGAAGATACAGATATGCTTGCTGAAGAGCTTGCAGAAGCTGGTCTTTCAGTTGTTGCGCTTCATGGTGCTATGCCACAAACTGTACGTAACCGTCGTTTACGCAGTATCCGTGAAGGTCGTGCAAAAATTCTTGTTGCTACAGACGTAGCTGCTCGTGGTCTTGACGTACCAACAATCTCTCACGTAATTAACTTCGGTCTTCCAATGAAGAATGAAGATTATGTGCATCGTATTGGTCGTACAGGTCGTGCGGGTCGTACTGGTAAAGCAATCACTTTAGCAACTTACCGTGAACGCGGTAAGATCCGTGCTTTAGAAGATTATTTAGAAGCGCGTTTAAATGTTTCTGAAATCGAAGGTTTAGAGCCATCTCCACCTCCAGCTCGCGGTAGTCGTGATGGTGGCGGTCGTGGTCGTAGTAACGGTGGCGGTCGTCGTGATGGCGGTCGTGGCGGTTTCGGTGGTGGTCGTCGTTTTGAAGGTGAATCAAACTTCAAACGTCGTGAAGGCGGTGATGATCGTCCACGTCGTAGCTTCGATGACAAACCACGTGGTGATCGTCCATCTTATGGTGATGACCGTCCTAAGCGTGATTTTGGTGATCGTCCACCACGCCGTGAAGGTGGTTTCGGTGATCGTCCACAACGTTCATTCGGTGGTGAAGACCGTCCTAAGCGTGATTTTGGTGATCGTCCACCACGTCGTGAAGGTGGCTTCGGTGACCGTCCACAACGTTCATTCGGTGGCGAAGATCGTCCTAAGCGTGATTTCAACTCTGATCGTCCACGTCGTGAAGGCGGTTTTAACGATAAACCTCGTTTTAACTCGAATGATGACAACCGTGGTAACAGCGTAGATTACAAACCACGTCGTGAAGGCAGTTTTGCTGATCGTCCTAAGCGTGATTTTGGTGATCGTCCACCACGTCGTGAAGGTGGTTTTGGTGACCGTCCACAACGTTCTTTCGGTGATGATCGTCCTAAGCGTTCATTCGGTGGTGAAGACCGTCCGAAGCGTGAATTTAATTCAGATCGTCCTAAACGTGCGTTTGGCGGTGAAGATCGTCCTAAGCGTGAATTTGGTGGTGAAGACCGTCCAAAACGTGAATTCAATGCAGACCGTCCGCGTCGCAAATTCAACGATTAATTAGATATTTTTAATAAAAAACCAGCCTTCAGGCTGGTTTTTTATTGCAAGTTAAAAAGTATTTGGTAGAATAAAGTGTGACATAGTTCAATTTATTTAATAAAACAGTTAGACTTAACTTATGAAAAATTGAATCTAATAAAGTTGATGATTTCTTTGAGGTAATTATGTTATATATGTTCTCACTTTTATTGATCTCAAATGTTGGGTACTTTTTTTATAGCCTGCTTTTTAGATAATCTATTTGCTCATTAAATAAAATTTAAAAGTAAAAAACTAAAAAATAGCCCAAGTAACATTGTTTATAAAGATGAATATTCTTTATGATTTTTTATTATCTTTTAATTACAAAACATATAGATATTTAAGAGTATAGTATGTGGGCTGATAAATGCAGGAAAAAGTTCAGCTATGAATAAACACAGTCATTCCGAAGCTGAAGCTTTAATTGAAGTCAAAAATTTAAGTTTTAACCGAGGTGAACGCGTTATCTACGATAATGTGAGTTTGCAGATTCGTCGTGGGCAAATTACCGCAATCATGGGACCATCTGGAACGGGTAAAACAACCTTATTACGGCTCATTGGTGGTCAGCTTAGCCCAGATGCTGGTGAAGTACGACTTGATGGGAAAAACATTGCCTCGATGTCACGTAATGAGCTTTTTGCTGCACGTGCACGTATGGGGATGTTATTTCAGAGTGGTGCGTTATTTACCGACATGACCGTCTATGAAAATGTTGCTTTTCCAATTCGCGCACATACAAAATTACCAGAAAATTTAATTGCTGAGTTAGTTGCACTAAAATTAGAGTCGGTTGGTTTGCGTGGTGCTGAAAAGTTGATGCCCGCAGAACTTTCTGGCGGGATGAATCGACGCGTGGCGCTTGCTCGTGCGATTGCGCTTGACCCAGACTTGATTATGTATGACGAACCCTTTGCTGGGCAAGATCCGATTGTAATGGGGGTTTTGACCCGATTAATTCGATCATTACGTGACGCTTTAGATCTAACAACAATTATTGTTTCACATGATGTTGATGAGACATTATCAATTGCTGACTATATTTATGTTGTGGCTGAAGGTAAGGTGCAAGGCGAGGGGACACCTGAGCAATTGCAACAACACGCTTCTCCATTCGTACAGCAATTTTTAACAGGTTCGGTTGAAGGTCCTGTTGATTATCAATTTAGTCATCAAGCCTATTTAAGTAATGAGGTTAGTTCATGAATGCTATTGCCTTATTGGGTAGACGCGTTCTAGAACGTGTTCAGGGCATTGGTGTTGCAATGCTCATGTTGTTGCGCATTTTATTCTCTTTGCCAACAATACTTGGTGTAAAACTTTTCATTTATCAGATGTATCGAGTAGGCGTACTGTCTTTATTGATCATTGCTGTATCTGGTCTGTTCATCGGTGCAGTACTCGGCTTGCAGATGTATAACATCTTGGTCACTTTTGGTAGTGAAGCCATGTTGGGCGCCGCTGTGGCTTTAACCTTGTTGCGTGAACTTGCGCCTGTTGTGGCTGCCTTGCTTTTTGCTGGTCGTGCTGGCTCTGCTTTGACTGCTGAAATTGGTTTAATGAAGGCAACTGAACAATTATCCAGTATGGAAATGATCGGTGTTGATCCGTTAAAGCGTGTGATTTCTCCACGTCTATGGGCTGGTATTGTCAGTTTACCGATGCTGTCTGTGATCTTTGCTGCGATTGGTATTATGGGTGGCAAAATGGTCGGTGTTGATTTTCTCGGCGCAGACGAAGGCTCATATTGGAGTGGTATTCTGAGTAGCACTCAGTTTATGAAAGATGTGTTTAACGGGACCATCATTAAAAGTTTAGTATTCGCTTTAATTTGTACTTGGATTGCGGTGTATCAAGGTTATGCTTGTGAACCAACATCTGAAGGTATCGCAACATCTACGACACGTACTGTTGTGTATTCATCGTTATGTGTTTTAGGTTTTGATTTCGTGTTGACTGCGGTCATGTTCGGAGGTGTTTAATGAAATCACGTGCTAGTGAGCTGACCGTCGGTATTTTTGTCATCATTTTTGGTCTTGCTCTATTCTTTTTAGCAATGAAAGTGAGTGGCTTGGTCGGTACAAATTTAAAAGACAGTTATGAAATGACTGCAACATTCGACAATGTGAATGGTTTAAAACCGCGTGCCAAAGTGACCATGAGTGGTGTTAAAATTGGACAAGTTGATGCGATTACACTTGATCCTGTAACACGTCATGCAACGGTTAAATTCGATTTGGATGGTTCATTGACCACCTTCAATGCAGAACAGTTGAAGAAAGTAAAAGAAAATGCTTTAGGTGATTTACATTACAGTGCTGATTATCAGGCTGCGACACCTGAGAAACAAAAAGAAATGGAAACGCAACTGTTAGGTAACATGAAATCCATCACAAATATTGATGAAGATGCTTACATAATGGTCGCAACCAATGGTCTTTTAGGCGAAAAATATTTGAAAATCGTACCAGGTGGCGGCATTAACTACATTAAACGTGGTGAAAGCATTGAAAATACCCAAGGTACGATGGATCTAGAAGATTTGATTACCAAATTTATTACGGGTGGTGCAGGAAAATCATCAACTGGCGCATCGGAAGCTAAAGATGCATCTGCATCCACTGAAACAACTGATGCTCAAACTTCATTTGTTGAATAGGCATTAGAGGAGTTATTGAAAATGAACATGCTGTTAAAACAAACTTTTACTGCAACTATTTTGGCAACTATGGTGGCGACTGCGGCTCAAGCTGCTCCAGCAGAAGCACCACCAGCATTTGTTAAACGTGTTGCTGATGGCCTGATTTCGCGCTTAAAAGCAGATCAAGGTAAATTGCAAAACCCTGCTACTGTGAAAGCGATTGTTCGCCAAAACCTTGATCCTTATGTCGATGGTCAAGCGTTTACACGTATTGTGATGGGAACTTATGCAAATAGCAGTACCCCTGCTCAACGTGCGCAATTTGAACAAAACTTCCGTAATACTTTGATTGAGAATTATGGTAGCGCATTTGCGAAGTATTCAAATCAATCGTATTCAATGCGTCCGTATAAGGCAACCAACAGCAAGTTTCCTGTCGTTACTTTAGACTTCAATAATAATGGCGAAAAGATCCCTGTATCTTTCCAATTGTCTGATGCAGGTAGCCAATGGAAAGTACGTAATTTGAATGTGTCAGGTATCGATCTAGGTTTGCAATTCCGTAACCAATTTGCTGCGAACGTGCAACGTAATGGCGGCAATATTGATAAAGCAATTGCAACATTCAAGCCTGATGCAGACGCTGCTGTTAAGAAGTAAGCTCATAACATAGATAGGTGCAAGCGAGTGATTGAATTTAAAAATCAGGAATTATATGTTAGCGGTAAAATTGCTTACGAGAATGCTGAAAGCTATTATTTAAATGGTTTGAAAGTGATTCAAAATGAGAAAAATTTTCCAATAACTGTGAATCTATCACAGCTTGAACATGGCAGTACTCTTGCTTTATCTGTGTTTGTGCAGTGGTTACGTCAAACACCAAATCTTCAGGGACTGCAGTTTAAAGCAGTGCCTGAAAAGATGATGAAAATTATTCAAGCTTGCCATTTGCAAGATGACTTGAAATTAATTTAGCGCATGCATGAGTCAATAAAAAAGCACCTAAAGGTGCTTTTTTATTGACTCATTTTTCTTTCTGCTTTGAGCACTTGTAAATCTCAACTCAAACCAATAAGTGGAATACTGTATTTAAATCCATTTCTTCCATCTAAAGTAAGCCAAAGGCCCCACGAAGAAAGCAATTAAGATGGTAATTACCACATAAAAGCTCCAGTGGCCATGGGCAAATGGCAGAATCTCAGTGTTCATCCCATAAATACTGGCAATCAACATCGGTGGCGCAAGCATACTGGGTAAGATGGAGAATCGACGAATAGTATCGTTCTGTTCAGTGTTAATAAATCCAGAAGTGGTATCAAGCAAGAATCGTACTTTTTGGAACAAGAACGCATCATGTTCTACAAGGGAACGTACATCCTCACTCAACTCTCGAATATCTGCATCATAGATATGGCTCCCCAATGCGCGAGGACGAGACAAAAAGGTTAAGACACGACGTAAGTCGATCAGACAGAGTTGCGCTTTTCCAAGCATATCTTCCTTTTGTGCTAAACGGGTAATCATGTCATCTAAGTCTAAAATCATTTCACGATGACGTACGTTGAGGACTTCTGTGGAATATAACTCTAAGTCTTTGTGGATATCTTCTAAGATATCCGCAAGCTCATCCAGTTTTGCTTCTAATAAGCCTAAAAGAATCCATGTCGGATCTTTATATTCAATTTCATAGTCATTACGGCGTGCGCGTGCGCGAAAGGCACGAAAGGCAACCAGCTTTTCACCACGTAAGGTAAATAAGCGGTCTTTATGCAAAATGAACGCGACCGTCTGCACATTGGCAAGCATGTTTGAAGTATCTTCAGGATCACCTTCAACTTGGTAATTTTTATTTTTTGTTAAAAAATAAGTACTGATATGTAGAATCCCATCATCATCACGGTAGAATCGTGCAGAGGATGAAATGTCTTCTAAAGATTTAAGAGTTGGTAAATTTTGCTGATAAGCATCTAAAACCCATTCTTGTTCTTCTTGTGAAGGTGCAATGAGGTCAACCCATACCAATTCAGGATGTAGGTCGAATCCACCATTAATTGTTGCATCTTCTAAGCTACCGCGCTCAGTGGCGTAAAAGGCTTCAAGCATTATGTCTTTTCTCCCTTGCGCAGTGTGGTGTCGATTTGATGTGTGTATTTTAGACAAGGATTTTAGGAAAAACACTCATTACATTGCTGTTTTGTAAAAAAAATCTTGATTGGTCGTCTGCATTTTTAGCATGACAAAATTAAAGTTAGGTTAAATTTATGAATTCTATTGCTATTTTTTGTGGTTCATCATTAGGTACGGATCAAATTTTTGCTGATGTTGCAGAGCTGACTGGTGAAACAATCGCCAAGCAAGGGAAAACTTTGGTCTATGGTGGTGGCCGTTCAGGCTTAATGGGCATCGTTGCTGACAGCGCTTTGGCAGCAGGAGGCAAAGTGATTGGTGTGATCCCTCAGGGATTAGTCGATCGTGAATTGGCACATCCAGATTTGACCGAGTTGTATATTGTTAAAAATATGCATGAACGTAAAACAAAAATGTCTGAACTTTCCGATGGCTTTATTGCATTGCCTGGTGGTGCAGGAACCATTGAAGAAATTTTTGAGCAATGGACGTGGGCACAATTGGGAATTCATTTAAAACCTTGTGCATTTTTAAATGTTGAAGGTTTTTATGATGATTTATTGAAATTTATTCAACTGACGACAGACAAAGGTTTTTCTAAAGCGCGTTTTACAGATCAGTTGATTGATTCTGCTTCGATCGAAGATATTTTAACCCAGTTTAGTCACTATCAAGCACCAGAACCAAAATGGGGTGTAAAAGAACGTGAAGAATTGGTTAAATTGGATCAAGCAGATCGTACATTTGGTTAAAAACTAAAACACAATATATTGTTTTTAAATTTATTGCTGTCACAATATATTGTGTTTTTATTCTATTTTAAAACTTTATGAATGTAATTACTGTCGCGGCAGCTGTGATTTTGAATGATAAAAATCAATTGCTCTTGGTGAGAAAGCAAAATACACAATTTTTTATGCAGGTTGGTGGAAAGCTTGAACCCAATGAACCACCTGAGCAGACCATGTTGCGTGAGATTTTAGAAGAAATTAGTGTTCAAGCAGAGATTACTCAGTTTATTGGGCGTTTTGAAACAAAAGCAGCCAATGAAGCAGACTTTCAATTGGTGAGTTATCTCTATCAAGTTGACGTAGAGCAAACACCAAAAATTAATACAGAAATTGCTGAAATGAAATGGATTGATTTGGATGATGCGCAAACGCTTTTAGCGCCATTGACCAAAGAGATCGTCATCCCATGGTGTAAAGCAAATTTAATTCATTCATAATTTTCTCTATCTTTGCTTCACAGTGTTTATATCGATGAGCGATGATGAAAATTTATTGAGCTGCGGCAATACAGACACTATAAATCTGCTGGCAGCCCAAGTTTTCTAAAGCAAGGGTTAAAGCATGTATTGAGCTGCCTGTGGTCACGACATCGTCAATAATCAGTACTTTTTTATATTTTCTTTTTTCTGTTTTGATCATTTTAAATTGATATTCAATATTTTCTAAGCGCTCAATTCTACTTAAACCTTTTTGTGAGTGTTGCGCCTCTCGAATCACGGGTTGCCATACCGGGATATTTAATTGTCTTGCCATGATTTTGGCGATAATCAGCATTTGATTGTAGCCTCGTTCTTTTAAACGAGCTGTAGAAATCGGCATAGGAACGATGGCTTGAATTCTAGGTAAAGTTAAATTCAATAAACTGTGTGCCAATAGCGTCTGATATTGCAGTTGCTGTTCATATTTGTAGACTTGGATGATGCGATCAATTGGGAAGTCGTAACGGTGAGCACAAAGAATCTGGTGTTGATGCCGTTCTATATGCTGCTTATACCAAGGAAGTTCGTTCCAACACGTGTTACAAAGGGAATGCTGTTGTTGTCGGTCTATTCCACAAAGGAGGCAAGGGGAGAGGCTTTGTACGCTTTTATGGAGAAGTTGATTGATAAATTGGAGCATGCTCTGTTCTATTTTTTATTTGGGATTAATTTCGCATAGTGTGCTGAATAGATCAATAGCAGATTTTTATTAAGCTTCATATCACCATGTTATGACAACCTCCATGTCATCATTTGTGGGCATAGATTTTGATAAGCGTCGTTAGACTGAATGAATCAAATATCTGCGCTATGATGTCTATGCATGGATATTCTAAATAAATGTTTAGACATAGGCATATCTCGGTGCTTCAGGTAACCAGCGTTTTAATAAAGCTTCAGCATTTTCTGGATCATCTTTTAGTACTTGACTGGCAACATAATGTGCTTGATTAAGTAAATGATCATCTCGTTCTAGCTTGGCGACACGGAAACCCAAATCTCCTGTTTGCTTGGTGCCCAGTAATTCACCTGGCCCTCGGATTTCTAAGTCTTTTTCTGCAATGATAAAACCGTCATTGGTTTCACGCATGATACGTAAACGTTCTTGGCCATTTTGTGATAAAGGATGTTTATAGAGTAGGGCGCAGAAACTTGCGGTTGCACCACGACCGACACGACCACGTAACTGATGCAACTGAGACAGGCCTAAGCGTTCAGCATTTTCAATCACCATAATGGAAGCGTTTGGAACATCGACCCCGACTTCAATCACTGTCGTTGCAATCAGCAGTTGCAATTCATTGTCTTTGAATTGTTGCATGACCAGTTGCTTCTCATCGGCTTTCATTTTTCCATGGACTAAGCCAATATTAATCTGTGGAAAGCGATCTTTAATCTCTTGATAGGTGGCTTCTGCGGCTTGAGCATCGAGAGTTTCAGATTGTTCGACCAGAGTACAGACCCAATACGCCTGTTTACCCTCAGCACAGTTGGTGGTGATACGATTCAACACTTCTTCGCGTCTATCAAGTGGAATCGTGACTGTTTGAATGGGAGTACGTCCAGGGGGTAATTCATCAATCACTGAGGTATCTAGGTCACCATAGGCAGACATTGCCAGTGTGCGAGGGATTGGTGTTGCTGTCATGACCAATTGGTGTGGCGTGGTGTTATCCACGCCTTTATTACGTAAAGCTAGACGTTGATCTACCCCGAAACGATGTTGTTCATCAATAATCACGAGACCAAGTTTGGAAAATTCAACATTGTCCTGAAATAAAGCATGGGTACCCACCACAAGATTGGCAGTTCCATCCTTAATGGTTTGTTCAGCCGCAGCGCGTGCCTTGCCTTTTTGTTTGCCTGAAAGCCATGACACATTTAAACCGAGTGGCTCGAACCATTTCTTAAAATTGATATAGTGCTGTTCAGCTAAAATCTCAGTCGGTGCCATCAGCGCCACTTGCCAGCCTTCTTCCAAAATATGACAAGCCGCAACACCTGCAACCAATGTTTTACCTGCACCTACATCGCCCTGAACCAGTCGCAACATGGGTTTGTTTTGTTTTAAATCTTTGGCAATTTCGTTTGATACACGTTTTTGTGCATTGGTCATTTCAAAAGGTAAGCTTGCCAATAAGGCTTTTGCAAATTTTTTACTGGTTGAAAATGCTGGCGCTGCAATTTGTTGAATATAAGCACGTCGGGTTAATAGGCTGATTTGATGTGCAACCAATTCTTCAAAAATTAAACGTTGTTGAGCAGGGTGAGAACCTTGTGAAAGTTGCAGCATATTGGCATTTACAGGAGGGTGATGAATATACTCCAGCGCCTGTTTAAGCGCGTAACCATTGGTGAACTTTTCAGGTAATAACTCAGGTAAAGCATCAGCGTGCTGGTTTAAAGCTTGCTTAACGTATTCACGTAATTTGGGTTGGGTTAAGCCTTCGGTGGCAGGGTAAATTGCTGTTAGTTGGGTTTTAGGGAGTGCTGTATGTTCAGTAATTAACTGGATCTCGGGATGGTAAAGTTCAAGGCCACGAGCGCCAACACGGACTTCCCCAAAAATTCTTAAACGATTACCCGCTTTAGCACGATCTGTGAGTGCTTTATAGATATGATAAAAGCGTAAGGTAACCTTGCCAAAATCATCTTGCAATAAAATCGCCATCGATTTGCGTTTACCGGGTGGCATATCGATTGATCTGACCACGCCTTCCATGAGATAACTACGACCGACTTGTAATTGGTTCATGGGAATGATCGTGCTACGATCTTCATAATCACGTGGCAAATGAAACAGCAAATCATCTGTGGTGAAAATATTTAGTTTTTCAAGTAAAGCAGCGGCGGCATTGCCAACCCCTTGCAATTGATGGACGGCAGCCATGTCCCCTCAACTTAAGTTTGATTGATTTTGAAAATCGGTTTCAAAGAATAGGTCGTGTAATGCATATTCTATTTATTGGTTATGGTAAAACATCGCAACGTGTTGCCAAACAATTATTTCAGCAAGATCACCAAATTACCACAGTTAGCCGAAGTGCGAAAGATGATGATTTCGCACAACATTTGATTCAAGACATTCAACAACTCGATTTAGCGCAAATTCAGCCTGTCGATGTGGTGTATGTATTGCTCGCACCATCTCGAAATTCTCCGCTAAGTGCTATCGAAAATTATCAACAAACCTATGTCGACTCGGTGCAGCCGATTGTTAAGGCACTAAGAAATCATTCAGTAAAACGCATCATCGTGGTGTCATCTACACGTGTTTATGGGGAAAACCGTGGTGAACGTATTGATGATGAGTCAATGCCTATTCCAAGTGATCAACAGGGGCAGTTGTTATTGGCAATGGAGCAGCGATGGCAACAGGCTTATCCATCTAAATGTGTGATTGTGCGCCCAACTGGGATTTATGGCAGATCCGTTGCTCGTATGGTTAAGCTTGCAGAAACCACGCCAAGCTATCCCAATATTCATTGGTCAAATCGAATCCATATAGATGACCTTGCAGATTTCTTAGCACATTTGCTTCACGTGGAACATCCAGAAAAATCATATATTTGTACAAATAATCAACCGCTACCATTGCATGAAATAATTTTATGGTTCCAACAACAGTTGAATTTATCGCACTTGGTTTTAGAAAGTTCCAATCAAACAGGGAAGCAGATTTTTGCGGAGAGGATGCTTGCAACAGGATTTAAGTGGGCACATCAAAATTGTTATATTGATTATGAGCAAAAATTATTGTCAGAATACTAAATTAAATTAGCGAGACTTAAGTGGAAGATATTATTTATATTAAAGATTTTTTAAAAGATAACCATAAATTATTTGCTCTTTTAAATAGAAAAATAATATGGGATGAGCGTATGACAGCACGTAAAACTGCGAGTTTTGGTAAAGCTTATAATTATTCTCAAATGTCCTATCCTGAAGCTCCTTTTTTGGATGAAATAAGACCGATTATTGATTTAATTAAAGAGACTTTGAGTTTTGAACCAAATAATTGTCTTATTAATTATTATATAGATGGTCAGGCGCGTATGGGATGGCATTCGGATCAAACAGATGTCCTTGTTCCAGGAACTGGTGTTGTGATTATTTCTTTAGGTGGTGAGCGGATTTTAAAATTTAGAAAAATACATGCTTATGAGGTAACTTCTGAGTATTTGTTGGCAGCTGGCAGTTTAATTTATATGAGTCAGCAGATTCAGGAGGAATGGCAACATTGTATTCCAAAATCAAATATTGAACAGGCTAGAATGAGTCTGACGTTTCGGAAGCTGCTGTAAAATTTAGTCAGCAGATAAGTTGTTGGTGGGGCTAGAGCCTAAAAATAGAAATAATAAATTTAACTGATGAAACAGTTACTTTTTTCGTAGCTAGATATATCACACTAGAATCTGAAAATTATAAATTAGCTCGGAGAGCCTTAGGATTATTCAATAATTGAGACTTTGAGAAGTTCCCTCTCCTTGCAGGAGAGGGTTAGGGAGAGGTAATCATCCCAGCCTTCTCCCAAAGGGAAAAGGCACTTTAAAGCTTTTATTTTTTCTTCCGTTTTAAACGCTTCTTGGCTTGTTGAGCGGCTAAAGCATCTAAAGCTTCTTTTAACTCCTCATCTGTAAATGAGGTGATATGGTGCAGCATTTGCAAAGTTACATCATCAAGCACCAAATTGGCATATTGCGCAACATTTCTAAACTGCTCATCAAAAACAATGGCATGGTCTTCATTGGTTTTGATATAGCCTTGTTCAGTTAAGACTTTCATAAAACTTTGGAATAACGCTTTATCAAAGAACTCAGGTGAGTTGAACTCATACAACACAGATAAACGTTGCCCAACCAAGTGACTTAATTCTTCGACTTGGCGAATTGAGATATTTCCAGAGCCACGTTGAGTAATTAAAGCCAGTGTCATGTAATAACGTTCAAGACTTTGACGTACTGGAGCAGCCAAAACAGCCAATTGATTATGGTCTTCTGAGTTTGGCGCAGGGCTGAAAATAAAATCTTCATCATCGACAAAAATTAAATTCGCTTGAGCCAAAGCATCGACATATTCAGTCACTTGAGCCTTGATTTCACTATCTTTCCATTTTAAGAACAACTCTGCTTTTAAGAATGGATAAAGGGTACGAATCACATTAAGTAAATCAGACTTACTGATCTTGCCATTATGTTCGACCAATGCTGCGACCAGCGACGGTAAAACAAAGGCATGCAAAATGTTATTGCGGAAGTAAGTCAGTAAAATGGCTTGATTATCTTCAATGGCAATAATATCGCCAAGGACGTGCTGGACACGTTTAATCAATTTCAGTTTCATACCATAGGCAATGATTTCTTTACCTGATAATGGCGTGACCTGAGTGCGGCTGTCATAAGGATTTGCAGTTAATAACTTGCGATATGTATCAAGCTGTTTAATGCAGATTTCTTCATCAAGTGTGTGTTTTGGAGTTGCCAATAAAATCAGTGACAATAAAGAAACAGGGTTGATCACCACAGCACGGTTGATATTTTCCAGAATCGCATTTGCCGAGCTGGTCACTGCATCTGAGACTTCTTGCGGGATTGGATCATCATTATGTTCAATGGTGATTTGATCAGCGCCATGTGCTTTGAGTAAGTCATCTAAGAAAACAGGTTCACCAAAATTGACATGCACTTTACCAAAAATACGCTCAATTTTTTTCAGGGTTTGCAAGATTCCCCAAATGGATTCAGCTTCTTTTGGCTTACCATTCATTTCGCCCACATAAGTTGCGCCTTCCATCAAGCGCTCATAACCGACATAGGTTGGGATAAAGACAATCGGTTTGGCACGGCCGCGCAAATGACCATGTACCGTCATTGCGAGCATGCCAGTTTTTGGTGGTAACAAACGTCCAGTTCGAGAACGACCACCTTCAATAAAGTATTCAAGAGGTGTGTTTCTAGACAGAATGCTAAATAAATATTCTTTAAATACCGATGTATAAAGTGCATTGCCGCGGAATGAACGACGGATAAAGAATGCACCGCCTCCACGCAGTAATTGACCGACAAATGGCATGTTAAGGTTATCGCCGGCAGCAATATACGGCACCATCAAACCACGTTTATAAATCACATAAGACAATAACAAGTAATCGATATGGCTACGGTGACAAGGCGTATAAATCACTTCATAGTCTTTGACTAACTCGCGCACAGTATTGAAGTTATGTACTTCAACGCCGTCATAAAGTTGAGTCCATAGACGAGTCAATGCCATATCTGCAAAGCGTACAGCCGATGCAGAATAGTCGGATGCAATTTCATTTACAAAACCAATTGCTTTATGTTCAGCATCAATCATGCTGATTTTTGAGCGAATACTTTCTTTACGAATTGCATCCTGTACATCAGGGGCTTTAATCAGTGATTGCATGACATTACGGCGATCAGATAAATCTGGACCGAGAATGACCTCACGCTGACGATCTAAGTAGTCATTTAATTGGTTGACAATATAAGTGGCTGGTGAAATATTGGGATGATCAATTTTCGCATGATCCACCAAAGCTCTAAGTGATTGCGCTTCATGGAATTCTAGGAACGACTGTCGACCATGTAAACCAATGTTCATCAACTGTTTAACTTTACTTGGCGTTGCCCAAGTGTCAGTAAATAACAGTTTAAACCAAGAGTCTTCTTTATCTGGTGAACGTCCCCACAGTACTGTGACAGGGATTAATTCAATATCTAAATCAGCATTTTGATCAAGTGATTCAATCAGTCTAACTAAACGCGGCGGATAAGCATGCGTAGGTGGATTAAAATAATTGTTTTCGTCTTGGTGTTGTAAAAATAAAATCGCAGCTTTTTCGCGACTATTGCCAATCATTAATGGGTCAAGTGCAGGAGGAAGCTGCAAACGACGTGTTTCACCATCAACAACTAAAGCATTACTTCGTGAGTAATTCTGTAGAACATAGCAGACAACTTTTTGAGTTGTGGGCTGAATGAGCTCAGAATTTTCAGTTGAAGGGTCTAAAGGTTGAGCTTCTGTAGGAACCTCTCCAAGAACATGTGGTGTTACCACAAGGTCAAGTATTTTACTCGAAAGTCGACGATACATTTGACCAAAGCCACTCTTGGACATAAATACTCCTAGCCAATGGTGAATCACGCAATAAAGCGGATAAAAAATATTTTCTGTAATTAAAGCACAGAACAGTATGTCATTTTCTGACAAACTGCGGGTCGCTTGTCAGATTTTATCGTTAAAAAACGTATTTTAAACAATCCATCAGCACAAGAGAAGTGACAATACAGTTTATGAAAATTTAATGTTTCTCTCAGGACTTATGGCAAAATAGAGTTAAATCTCTAAAATATGGATACTTTGTTCTATCCATTGGAATAAAGTCAGTATATAGAAAGGTCACTTATGAATGCTTTAACCCAAGAGCTTGTAGAGCTTTTAACCCTTGAAAAACTTGAAGAACATATTTTTCGTGGTCAAAGTCGAAATTTAGTTGGTAAGCGTGTTTTTGGTGGGCAAGTTTTAGGACAGGCACTGCGGGCAGCATCATATACTGCTGATCGCCCTGTGCATTCTTTACATGCATACTTCCTATATGGTGGGGATATCAATGCCCCAATCATTTATGAAGTTGATCGGTTACGTGATGGCAAAAGCTTCTTAAGTCGTCAAGTACGTGCAATCCAGCATGGGCGTACCATTTTTTCAGCGATGGTGTCATTTGCAACACCTGAAGAAGGCTTGAATTATCAAATTGCTGAACCAGAATATCCAGCACCTGATGAATTAAAAGCAGAGCAAGAGCTTAAAGAAAATTTAATTAGTTTTATCCCAGAAAATATTCGCGCTGCATTTATGCGTCCACGTCAGGTAGAAATTCGTCCGATCAATGTGACCAATCCATTTCAACCGCAACCTGAAGCGCCGTCTTATGCACATTATTTGCGTACGCATGAGCCATTAGCTGCAGAACAGGCGGATGATATTTCCTTAAATCAGGCAATTGTTGCGTTTTATTCGGACTATACCTTGATGATGACTGCTTTGCGCCCGCATGGTCTCAATTACCTCTCGCCAAGTTTGCAATGTGCCAGTATTGATCATACGATCTATTTCCATAAACCAGTAAAAGCAGATGATTGGATGCTTTACGATATGGATGCAACAGTTAGTGCAAATTCACGCGGTCTGAATTTTGGTCGTATGTGGCAAAATGGCGAATTGGTCTGTAGTACCATTCAAGAAGGTTTGATGCGAGTACGTGAAATCGAAAACCAATAAGATTTTATACTGATACTCAAATCCTAGAAATAAGCCATCACCTATGATGGCTTTTCTATTTTTTAGCAGAGCTTGTGACAAAAAAATGCTCGATTCTAAATAACTTCAATGGCATAGTTCAACGTGTAAATATTTATAATAGTCAGCGAAGATGAGTTTAAATACCCAAATTTTTATTGCAGCCATTCTTGGTGTGGCATTTGGATTTTTATTAAATCAATTCCCCAATACTCAATTTTTAGATGCCAGCATTTATGGTTTGAGCATCGCCAGTAGTATTTTTATTGGTTTATTAAAAATGCTTTTGGTTCCACTTATTTTTAGTTCAATCTTGGTGGGTGTTTCAAACTTAGAAGCGGGCAGTCAACTCAGTCGAGTTTGGAAAATAACCTTGGCTTGTTGTGTAACCACAACGACATTGGCACTTATTCTCGGTTTAGCCTCAACACATTTATTCAATGTTGGACAAGGTGTGGATATTGCAATGTTCCAAGATGCAATGAATCAACATAAAAGCCCAGATTCACTGACACCCAGCTCATTTTTAACCAATTTTATTCAAAATACCCTCATCAATCCATTTAAAGCATTTAGTGACGGCAATGTTTTGGCAGTCGTACTGTTTGCTTTGTTATTGGGCTTGGCACTGGTACATGGTGGAGAGCGCTTTAATTCAATCAAACAACTGGCACGTCAGTTTTTTGACATCATGATGATGTTAGTGGGTTGGGTGATGAAAGTTGCGCCGATTGGTATTTTTGCGTTGATGGCAAAGCTGATTGCAACAGAAGACATCTCTATTTTAAGCCGTCTTGCTGAGTTTGCTATTGTTGTCACGGGAACCACTATATTTCATGGTGTCGTGGTTCTGCCATTATTGTTATGGATCTTTGGAAAAATGGATCCGATTACCTTTTTTAAAGGAACGCGTGCAGCATTAATTACAGCATTTGCAACCAGTTCAAGTTCTGCAACCATGCCATTGAGTTTAAAGTGTACTCAAGAAAATTTAGGCGTGCGCCCACAAATTGCAGGCTTTGTGATTCCTTTCGGTTCTCAGTTAAACATGGATGGAACAGCACTTTATGAAGCAGCAGCAGCGCTTTTTATTGCCAATTTAATGGGTTTAGAGTTATCAATTACCCAACAAGTGATTGTCTGTCTGACTGCGATGATTGCTTCATTGGGCGCACCAGGTATTCCAAGTGCGGGCATGGTCACCATGATCATGGTGCTACAATCTGTGGGATTACCAGCAGAGGCAATTGCGATTCTTCTGCCAATTGATCGTATTCTCGATACTGTACGTACCGTAGTGAATGTACAAGGGGATATGATGATTAGTGTGGTTGTTGACCGAAATACCAAAGATATGGAAAGTCCAACTTAGTGTATGGTTAGGATCGAGTTCTAAAAGATTGACCCAAAAAAAGCAGGATCTAAATCCTGCTTTTTTTATTTGATTTCAGTATTGATTAGTTTTAACAGTTATTATGCTGCAACTCTAGGCAATGCACGTTTTGCTGCAGGGGATTGATCCAAATAAGCAATTGCATCTTCTGTTTTAGCTTCATGTACTGGATCATACCAAGGCATTAAATAGCCCAATTGCTGTGAAACCAACCATAATGGATGTGGCATTAAGCGATTATCTGATTGTGCGATACTCGCCCATTCACGCCAAATCCAAGGCTTATAAAAAGCAGGCTTTTTATCTGCATAACGTGGGTCTTGTCCCATGATATGTGCAGCACCATCAACCCATAAGCCCAATACAGCGGCAATCACGATAACACTTTGATAATAACGAGAAATATAACCACCGCCCAAATGGCGATACAGATCAAAAGCCACTGTACGGTGTTCAATCTCTTCGGCACCATGCCATTTGACTAAATCAAGCATATTTGGATCTGCACCCAATTCCGCCCATTTTTTATTATAAAGCGCATATTTACCCAACACACATGTCATATGTTCAACAGTGGCGACGATACCTAAACGGAACAAATCCCATTGATGATCAAGGACTTTGGGTACTTTAAAGCCGAGTGGTTGATCTGCGAGTAATTTGCCAAACAAGAAATCCATAATCTCAAGATTACGTTGAATATCAATATTACGCACAGTTAAGTATTCTTTATTTGCCGAAGCATGTGCTTGAGCATGCATCGCTTCTTGGCGGATAAAGGCACGAACATCTTCAGCTAATTTTTCATCTGTGATTTTGGGTAAAACACGATTGTATAAACGGCAAAACCAAAATTCACCTGCTGGAAGAATATTGTTAATTTCATTGATAAAGTAGCTGACAAATGGCTGATTTGGAATCCAATCGACAGGGGTATCTTGCCATTCAAATTTCACTTTACGTGGTTTGATGTGGTACTGAATAGACGATCCAATCCGACTGTTCTTTAATTTAGCGAGTAACTTCATCACAGTGTCCTAATTTTTCTTTGGTGATTTCACACTTTATTATTCAAGTATAAAAAAATGTCCTAAATAGTTATTAGCAATTTAGGACATTCCAGTATCAATATGTGATGAATTTTGTTAGACAAGACTTTTTTATTTATGCTTGTGGATTTTCATCTACATTTCCACTATTGAATTCGGATTCTTGGTCTTGATCAATGAACTCTTCATCCAAATCATCTTCAGTGGCTTCAGGAATTGCATCAATATCAAAATCTAAAGTTTTGTCTAAGGTGTAATTTAAGCGACCCGCCATAATTGACGCAAGTTCTTCTAGACCTTGTTTGTTGAGTGATGAAAACAGTTGTATTGAAAAATTCAACTTCATTTTCTTCAATTGTTGTTGTACATCTAACAACACTTTACTGGCAGGACCACGGTTGAGTTTGTCGGATTTAGTCAACAGTACATGCACAAACAAGTGACGTGAATATGCCCATTCCAACATCATCACATCGAAGTGTTGTAAAGGGTGGCGAATATCCATGAGTAGAACCAGACCTTGTAAACTTTTTCGATGAATCAAATAATTCTCAAGTTCTTTTTGCCAGACAATTTTCATTGCTTCAGGTACAGCCGCATAACCATAACCTGGTAAATCGACAAGGCGTTGATCTGGATTACCTAAACTAAAAAAGTTAATCATTTGCGTACGGCCAGGTCTTTTCGACGCGCGTGCCAATTGCTTTTGATTGGTCAATGCATTGATAGCACTTGATTTTCCTGCATTTGAACGGCCTGCAAAGGCAACTTCATAACCAGTATCTTCTACACAAAGATTCAGTTTAGGCGCACTCATTAGAAATTCAGCTTTACGCAACCAGTTCAAAGATGAAGTTGAGTATTCTGAAATCGCAGGATCAGCCTTTTTTTCATAACTGATTTTTTGTTTAGGGGCGCTTGAGGTCTTACTATTTTTAGACTTTCCACTGCTGCGATGCATATTTCAACTTCAATAAACGGATAAACAAAGTGCATTATAAAGGAAGTCGGAGGTTCAAGCGAATTTTGATCGTGTTAACTGAAATATTGGCTATTAAGATGCTGGGCGATGAGCTTTTGTGACTTAAACATTGAGATTGGGAATAGGCGAGTTTACGATCTTTGGATGTTGTGGTGGAGCGTTGAGAACATCGGCAACAGTATAGTGATCTAGGCTTTGATAAAACTGTTCAACGGCCTGATCTAAAATACCCTTTAAGCCGCAGCGTGGACGTAGCACACAAGGTGGCGTATTGCACTCTACAATTTGTGCATCACGTTGGAGAATTCGTACAATATATCCTAAGCGAAATTCTAAGATATCTGGGTTTAAGCGCAAACCACCGCCTTTACCTCGTGTGGTAATCAACCAACCTTGTTTTCCCATAAAATGCACAATTTTGACCAAGTGATTTTCTGAAACATGTAAATCTTCTGCAATTTCAGCAATCGTATAAGGCACATCTTTTGGAGGCGCGATGTACATTAAGATGCGCAGGGCATAGTCGGTAAATTTATTTAGTTGCATGTAGGCTGCTCATCTATGGGTAAAGATGTATCTCATCCTGAAATAAATAAGGCCAGTCTATCATAGACCAGCCTTATAAAGAACGGATGTAGATTTAGATACCTGCACCACCCGTACCAAACGCTTCACTATGAATTTGTTCAGGTTTAATACCACGAGCAACCAATGCTTGGTGTTGTTGTTGCATAAATGGTATTGGGCCACAAAGATAATAATCAGCATTGGCTGGGAGTAGTGCTGTATCAACCGTTGCCAAGTCTAAACGACCAGCCACATCGTAGTCCTCACCTATAACATCCCCGCTATGTGGGAACTCATAAGCTGTAAATGTGCTGAGACGTGGGAATTTAGTTTTTTGCTCTTGAATATGTTGTTTCATCGCATGTACTTGGCTACTGCGACATGCATGGATAAAGCTAGCCGGTTGAGGCATGTCTAAAGTCACCAATTGGTTAAGCATTGCAATCATTGGGGTTAAACCTACACCCGCACTAATGAAGACATTACGTTTGCTACTATCAATCAGGTAGAAGTTACCTGTTGGAGCAGACACTTCAATTTCTGAACCTTCAGCTAAGCCATGTAAAGTATTTGATACCCAACCACTTGCCAAATCACCTTTTTCATCTTCACGTTTAACTGAAATACGTAAATAGTCTGTTTGTGGGCTTGTCGATAGCGTGTATTGACGTGGTTGTTTTAAGCCTAATGCTTCAACAAATACGCGCACTGAAATATATTGACCCGCTTCATATTTAGGTAATGCGCCACCATCGACTGGTGCAAGATAGAAAGAGGTAATTTCTTCGCTTTCATTCACTTTTTTAGCGATTTTAAATTTACGCCAGCCTAACCAACTGCCTTGAGTTTGTTGGTGCTGCTCATAAATCGCTTTTTCAGTACTGATAAATAGATCGGCCAATTGCCCATAAGCTGCAGCCCATGCGTCAATCAATGGATCTTCCATCGAAATAGTTAATACTTCACTAATTGAATGTAATAGGTTTTCACCGACAATGTTGTAATCAGGTGCTTGAATATTCAGACTGACATGTTTATGGGCAATCAGTTCAACCACAGGCAAAAGTACTGAAGGATCTTCAATATTTTCAGCATATGCTAAAACAGCACCAGCCAAGGCTTGAGCCTGCGCACCACTACGTTGATGCCCCATGTTAAAGGTTTCTTTTAATTCAGGATTATTGCCGAGCATGCGGTTATAAAAATAACCGGTAAGTGCTACACCATTTTCGCGAAGAACAGGAACTGTTGCTTTTACAAGGTCAATTTGCTGCGGAGTCATTGTTGATCTCTCTTGGCTGTCATTTATAAGATGTATTTAAAATATACCTTATAAAATGTATTTGCAATACACCTTTAAGAAAAACACATAAAATAATTATGGTTTATTTTGAATTTAAGCTTTATTGATTGAAATCATTGAACTTATTTTTAAGTTTTTTTAGATGAATTTTTTGATAAGTTTTTAGATATGTTTAGCGAGCTTGATAAGCGGGATAAGCAAATAAAAACATAAGCAAGAACATAAGCTATAAAATGAGGAATAAAAAAGGAGCGCTAACGCTCCTCATATTTGTGTTTAAAAGAATTAACGCCCACCAAATAATGAACCTAACAAACCGCGGACCAGTTTTTGCCCTGTAGGACCGCCTAAGGTTCTTGCGGCACTTTTAGCAAAAGTTCCGATCACATCTTGAGTCAGTTTGGCACGTGCAGCTGCAGCTTTTGCTTCCTCTTTCTCTATGCGTTCTTGCTCTTTGGCTTGTTGCTTATCGAGAGTCTGTTGTTGCTTTGTGAGCTCTTCTAATTGCTTGGCTTGTTGAGCCACTGCATCAAAAGCCACCTGCTGTTGTGAGCTATCAGAAACTTTACGTTGTAGTATTTCATAAGCGCTATCACGATCCACTTCATTGTCATAAACACCCGCAACAATACTTTGCGCCATCAATGCTTTTCGTTCATCTAAAGTAATTGGGCTAAATGATGAGTAGGGTGGCATCACCATCGCTCGTTCAACCACTTGAGGCGTACCTTGTTCATCTAGGCAACTAATAAGCGCTTCACCGACAGCCAATTCTGTAATCGCTTGATCTACTTTAAACTCTGGATTAGCACGGAAGGTATCAGCAGCAGTTTTTACTGCTTTTTGATCTTTAGGGGTAAACGCGCGTAAGGCATGTTGTACACGGTTGCCCAGTTGTCCTAAAACATTTTCTGGGATATCTAATGGGCTTTGTGAGATGAAATAAATTCCGACACCTTTAGAGCGAATTAGACGGACCACTTGTTGAATTTTTTCTTGTAATGCTGGGCTGGCATTATCAAAGAGCAAATGCGCTTCATCAAAAAAGAACACCAATTTGGGTTTATCTAAGTCACCGACTTCAGGTAGCTTTTCAAATAATTCTGAAAGCATCCAAAGCAGGAAGGTTGCATAGAGCTTTGGTGTGTTCATCAGCTTATCCGCAGCCAATAGGTTGATATAACCATGTCCATTGGCATCAGTTTGGATAAAATCCATAATATCAAGGCTTGGCTCACCAAAGAAACGTTGACCGCCCTGATCACCTAAAGCCAATAGATTACGCTGAATAGCACCTAAACTTGCTGGTGAGAGATTGCCGTATTCTGCTTTTAAAGCCGCAGCATTTTCACTGACATAAGTCAGCATGGCTTTTAAATCTTTAAAATCAATTAACAGTAAGCCCTGATCATCTGCAACACGGAACACCGCTGAAAGCACACCTTCTTGAGTGTCATTTAAATTTAGCATTTGCGAAAGTAACAGTGGGCCAATTTCAGAGATTGTGGTACGGATCGGATGTCCTTGTTCACCAAATAAATCCCAAAAAATAGTCGGTGACGCCGCAAAAGGAACACTGTCTACTCCCAAGCTTTTAATGCGTTCTTCAAATTTAGGATTGGTTGAGCCAGCTTTGGCTATACTGGAAACATCACCTTTGGCATCGGCAAGAAATACGGGTACACCAATCCGTGAAAAACTTTCAGCAAGCACTTTAAGGGTAATGGTTTTACCTGTCCCGGTGGCGCCTGCAATTAAACCATGACGGTTAGCAAATTGTGAATGTAATACAATATTTTGTGTTGTATCTGAGGTTTTTTTTGCGATGACGATTGGTGTGCCCATTGTTATTCCTATAGCTTTAATTTGAGTTTGGATGTTCTTTATCTGACTCAATATTTATATCATTGTTGTTATACAAAATTGCATTAAATGATGATGTTGTAAATCTGTTTTTATTGTTGAATTTGAATGTAAGGTGGTGCGGATTGTTTCTTGAAATACAGAGAGAATAAGTGAAAGCTATATGTACTTTTTGCTGAATGATCTCTGCGCTTAATCGTGTTTAGAGGTGAGTGTAAGGCCCTTGCCATCATTTGATATAGCAAAGACCCAGATATTATGTATTAAGCCTGCTGGGTTAAAATATTAAGCTTGAATGGCTTGAAGAGCGTTTTGAATATCTTGGATTAAATCGTCTGGATGCTCTAAGCCAATACAGAAACGAACCAATAGACCTTGCTCTAGATGTGCGCGTTCTAAATGACGCATGTCAGTCAGATTATAAATCATGACTAAGCTGACAGGACCACCCCAACTAAAACCGAGTTTAAATAAGGATAAATGATCACAAAACTTTCTGATTTTGTTGATATCAAACTCAGGTTTAAAAATAACACTAACCAGGCCAGCACTTTGTCCTGTTTGACAGATCTGGTTCCAATAGGTGTGACTTATATTGTCAGAATCTGCAGGGTGTAAAACTTGAGCAAACGCATTTTGACTCTTTAACCAATTTAAAATCTTTAAAGCACTTTGCGACTGATGCTCATAACGAATTTGCATTGAGGCCAAACTACGCTGTACTTGTGCAGCATCATCACCTGAAATCGCGATACCTTGAATGGCATGCATACGGAACAGCTGATGATGTAAAGCGTTATCTTGAGTGACCACTGATCCCATTAAAATATCGCCGCCGCCACTTGGGTATTTGGTTAAGGCGTGTACGCTGATATCTACACTTAAATGTTCATGACTAAAATCAAAGGCATTAAACGCTAGGCCAGCGCCCCAGGTATTATCCAAAGCCGTGAGGATATTTTTTGCTTTGGCTTTTTTGACTAACCTCACCAAATCAGGAAATTCGAGTGTGACTGAACCTGCGGCCTCTAACCAAATCAGTTTGGCATTTTCATTGGGTTGGAATGTGTCTGCATCGATAGGATTATAAACTTGAACGATAATGCCATAACTTTTTTCAAGATGACGTAGATGTTCCATGTTGGGACCATAGATATTGTCTGCAACCCAGACTTCATCTTCATGACTTAAAAAACATGAATTGACTAGATTAATCGCAGATAAACCACTAGGTGCAAGTAAACAATATTCACCACCTTCTATTTGGGCAATGTGATCGCCTAAGGTAAACGTTGTCGGTGTACCATGTGTGCCGTAACTATAGTCATAACGATCTGTCCAATGGCGATTAAATAGTGCATCGGTATTTTCAAATATAATTGTTGACGCACGAAATAGGGGAGGCTGTATTGTATTTATATATTGTGGTGCTTTACGAGAAGAATGAATTAAAGCAGTAACTGGTTTTTGTTTCACAGGAATACTCAATTTTTGTTAATAGCCGGACTAAAGTAAGCAAAACATAATCGCTCAGTGACGAAAAGCAATAAATTGTGAAAAATAATAAATAAAATTGATATTGGCTTCATTTTTGCATTTATCCAACTATGTTTTGTGATTTGTAGCGTAATTGATACAACAAGAATAGGTGATAACATGAAAAAACTTAAAGTGCATTATTTTCAGCATATTGCAGGTGAGGGCTTTGGTAGCTGTTATGAGTATTTAAAAGCAATGGGCGCAGAAATTACTGCAACAGAATTTTTTGCTTTACCCACAGATTCACAATTAGAAATAGAAGCTTTGCCGCATGTCAATGATGTGGATTTACTCATCATTATGGGTGGGGAAATGAGTGTAAATGATGAAGCCAACTATCCTTGGTTAAAGGTCGAAAAACGATGGATACGCCGTTATTTGGCTTCGGAAAAGCCCGCAATCGGCCTGTGTTTGGGTGGGCAGTTGATAGCCAATGCTCTAGGTGCCAATGTTCGGCGTAATACTGTGCAAGAGATTGGCTGGACCTTGGTTAATAAAAGCAACCATGTGCCAGAAGGTTATTTCCAATTGCCTGAGCGGGTCAATGTCATGCAATGGCATAGTGAGACCTTTGATATTCCTAAAGGCGCAATTCGTTTGGCGGAGAATCCAGCATGTCCCAACCAACTTTATCAAATTGGCAAAAATGTATTGGGGTTTCAGTTCCATCCAGAAATCACCCCGCATAGCCTAAAAATCTTCATTGAGCATGAAGAAGAAGATATGGTGTTTAGTGGAGTACACAGTCAATCATTATTGAAGCTAAAAAAATCGCAACAAACGGATTATGTGATTGGGAATCAGTTGCTCAATCATGCGATTGACTACGTTTTAAGGGTTTAAGCTGGTGTTTAAATAATAAGCGCTTTATTTATAATTAATTACTCAAAAAAAGGTAAAAATGTCCAAATAAGTTTGCTTAAGTGTTAAACAATCGTTATAATGAGCGACCCTCCGATATGGTGGGGTGAATGGCGAAGAAAGTCATTCAGATCGTTACAGTCGTGGCATCGATCACGACCTTAGTGATTTTCACTGCCTTTGACACTTACCTTATTTAGTGGGGTGAGATGCGTCAAGGGTGATTCTTTATATATTTGGCTTGGAGTTAACTGGTATGTCTAACCAGAGAATTCGTATCCGTCTTAAGTCTTTTGATCATCGTTTAATTGATCAATCTTCTCAAGAGATCGTAGAAACAGCAAAACGTACTGGCGCACAAGTGTGTGGTCCAATTCCGATGCCTACTCGCATCGAACGTTTTAACGTTTTAACATCACCACACGTGAACAAAGATGCGCGTGACCAATATGAAATCCGCACATATAAACGTTTGATCGACATCGTTCAACCTACAGATAAAACTGTAGATGCGTTGATGAAGTTGGATCTTGCAGCTGGTGTTGATGTTCAGATCGCATTGGGTTAAGGCTTTCGGTTAATTAACGCTCTATAAGTTAATTAGGCCGCTTTTTTAGAGGTTTATGCACATGGCTATTGGTTTAGTCGGTCGCAAGTGCGGTATGACACGTATCTTTACAGATGCTGGTGTTTCTGTGCCTGTAACAGTGATTGAGGTTGATCCTAACCGTATCACTCAAATCAAAACGCTTGAAACTGATGGTTATCAAGCGATTCAAATCACTACTGGTGAACGTCGCGAATCTCGCGTAACAAATGCTCAGAAAGGTCACTTTGCGAAAGCTGGTGTTGCTGCTGGTCGTTTAGTTAAAGAATTCCGCGTTGCAGAAGCTGATCTTGAAGGTCGTGAAGTTGGTGGCACTATCGGTGTTGATTTGTTCGCAGTAGGTCAAGTTGTTGACGTTACTGGTCAATCAAAAGGTAAAGGCTTCCAGGGTGGTGTTAAGCGTTGGAACTTCCGTACGCAAGATGCTACACATGGTAACTCAGTATCTCACCGTGTAATTGGTTCTACAGGTCAAAACCAGACTCCTGGTCGCGTGTTCAAAGGCAAAAAAATGCCTGGTCACTTAGGTGATGATCGCGTAACTGTACAAGGTCTTGAAATTGTATCTATCGACGCAGAACGTTCAGTTCTTGTTGTTAAAGGTGCGATTCCTGGTGCTACTGGTGGCGACGTTATCGTTCGTCCTACGATCAAGGCCTGAGGGGAAATAACGTGAATTTAAAAACTGTTTCCGGCTCTGCTGTTGAATTGTCTGAAGTTGCTTTCGGACGTGAATTTAATGAAGCTCTTGTACACCAAGTTGTTACAGCTTATTTAGCTGGTGGTCGTCAAGGCTCTAAAGCTCAGAAGTCACGTGCAGACGTTTCTGGCGGTGGTAAAAAACCATTCCGTCAAAAAGGTACTGGCCGCGCTCGTGCTGGTTCTATTCGTAGCCCAATCTGGGTTGGTGGTGGTCTCAAAAAGTAAACCGCAAAATGTACCGCGGTGCAATGCAATGTATCTTAGCTGAACTTGTTCGCCAAGATCGTCTTGTATTGGTTGAAGAGTTTGCAGTTGAAGCTCCAAAAACTAAAGAATTGCTTGCAAAACTAAACGGCTTGAACGCTACTCGCGCATTAATCGTTACTGAAGCTGTAGATGAAAATCTATATTTAGCTGCTCGTAACCTTCCACACGTTGATGTGGTTGATGCTGCTGGGATCGATCCTGTTGGCTTGATTGCGTTTGATAAAGTTGTTATGTCTGTTGCGGCTGCTAAGAAGATTGAGGTAGAACTCGGATGAACAACGAACGTATCTATCAAGTCCTAAAAGGGCCTGTTTTTTCAGAAAAAGCACAAGTTCTAGGCGAAACTGCTGGTGTTCAAGTTTTTAAAGTTGCTATCGATGCAAACAAACTTGAAATCAAAAAAGCAGTAGAGCAATTATTTGGTGTAGAAGTTGTTAAAGTTAACACGACTATCACTAAAGGTAAGACTAAACGCTTTGGTAAAACATTAGGACGTCGTTCTGATGTTAAAAAAGCATACGTCACCCTGAAAGCTGGCCAAGATGTTGAAATGGCTGACTTG